>Ga0209538_1000163_pt1 | contig 40858 bp, 66 predicted proteins | sample BarGraNGADG00211_2_FD_184492 | JGI IMG/M metagenome (GOLD analysis project Ga0209538, IMG submission 184492) | Arctic peat soil microbial communities from Barrow, Alaska - Barrow Graham LP Ref core NGADG0004-211 (SPAdes) (version 2) | ecosystem: Environmental > Terrestrial > Soil > Wetlands >... | reverse complement strand
AGCGCGTACCGAGGCCAGTGAAGCCACTTCGCCAGCGGCATCCAGCGCGCGCCGCTCGAGGTGCCGCCGGGGTGCTTCATGCGATCGAGGAGCGTCGCAGTTCTCTTGTTGTAGACGCCGCGGTCATGCTTCCATCCACGTCCCGCGTCGAGCCACCGGGCGTTGGATGCGGACCGCGCAGGGCGTCTTGCGCTGCTCTTGTGGAACGGCACCACTCTGAGGGAGAAACACTCTCGGGCGCGATTCCACGTGCGCCACGATCTGACAGCGGCGCGGCGTTGTCTGAGGGCTCGACGCACTGTCCCGTCACTGGCGGGCGGCACCGCAGGACTCGGGGTTGCGGTTGTTTCGGCTGAGGGACTTGCTGAGGGGCTTGGCGATCCGCTTTCGGCAGGCAGCGTGCCACCAGACGCAGCGTGAACAGACACGCCGAGTACGAGAACTCCTGCAACCACGACCAGAATGCTTCCGATGCCTTGTCCATGTCGCACGCCTGCACCTTTCCTCGCCGGTAAGGGCGCCGCGGCCAGCCGGATGGGGATACTGGACCGGCCGCGGCTGGCGGGGTGAACGCCATGCGGTCACACTACGTGGGGGCCTTGTTGGCGGAGGAAGGGCGGTGCGGCGAGAACGACCGGCAGTCCAGCGCGATCTCGAGATCCGGCAGCTTGCGCCCGGTCTTCGCGTTCATCCAGGCGAGCCGCTCGAGCGCGCCCCCGAGCTCGCGGTCGACGATCTCGCAGGTGAGGAGGCCGGGGCAGCGTCTACACGGCTGCATGTGCCTGAGCGTGACAGCCATCCCGGCCTCGACTCACTTCGGCAGGAGGGTGGCGGGGGTCACCGCTCGACCTCGAACCACCAACAGTTGCGCAGCGGGCGATCCTTCACCCACACGCCTTCGATGTAGGTGCCGTCCTTCGCGGTGTTGAACTCGTAGGTCGTGCAGGTGCCGTTGCCGTTGTCGTGAACGAACGTGATCGCGTGGTCGGGGTCGGAGTGACCGTCGAAGTCGATGACGCCGGGGCAGCCGGGATCCGGGTCGCTGGTCAGGTGGATGCCGTGGCCTCCCGCCTTCGCGTCAGAGAGCATGAGGTCGGTGCCGGCCCAGCGCGAGCCCTGCGCGAACGCCGTGCTGCCAGCCTTCACGACCCACGCCCACGAGATGCCGATGACGCAGTAGGCCACGGCGCCCCAGCCCCACCAGTCGTTGTATTTGATGTGGTTGGAGTGGTTCGGCGCTTCCATGGTGCCGAGCTCGTCCTTGACCGCGGCCAGCGCCTCGAGGCGCATCTTCGTCTGCGCACTCTGGACGTGCTGTGCCGCCGCGACCTTGACGAGGCGTGCCTTGCGCCGCGCCCGGTAGGCATCCGGCAGCTTGCGCTTTCCCGAGAGGTAGTCGAAGACCGGCTGACCGGCCACCGGCCTGATGTCCTTTCGCGGGTAGCCCAGCCGGTACTTGGCCTGCTGCACGGCGCCGCAAGTGAGGGTACGCATGTCGCCGTCTACCACGAGCTTGCGGCGCGGCTTGAAGAAGGGGTTGTCGTTGATGAGTCGCTGGAGCGTCTTCACGCGCTCGCCGCGGTCGCCGTAGGTGAGTAGTTTCGCGGGCATGGGGTACCTCCTCAGAGCTTCTGCACGTCGGCCAGTCGCCGGGCCAACGCCTTGATGACTTCGCTTTCGCAGCGGTCCGGTCCGCCCAGCACGCACGTCTCACAGTGCTCCTCGCCGCCGCTTCCGCAGTGGCGCCAGGCCGCGAGCTCGGGGCAGGACTCGGCGGCGACGGCGAGCACGTTGACGAGAGCGGCGGGCACGGCGGCCTCCTACAGTTTGCCGGTGACGTAGATCGTCAAGAACACCACGAGGATGGGCAGCGCGATCTCGCGCAGGAGCGTGGTGCTGATCCCCCACATGGCCCAGGTCTGGCGCGAGCTGGCGGCGAGGGCGAGGGCCGCCGTCTCGGCGGTCTGCACCGTCTGCGCGGCCGCCGTATCGGCAGCGTCAGAGATCACGCCGCGCGCCAGCCCGGCAGCGCGGAAGCGGGCGGCGTCCTGCCCGGATTCCGTCTGGGCAAAGACCTCGTGCCACTTCTCCAGCGTGGAGATGCGCGAATCGCAGGTGATACCGTCAGCGGCCAGCCCCTTCAGAGCGAGCTTGGTTTCCGTGTGGCGCTCCTCGGCGTCATCGTTCTCAGCCACGAGGGCGGTGAGCACGTCGGTGATCGTCGGCCCGCCGTTTTCCGCGGAGCGGGTGGCGATGCTCTGCATGGCCTTCTCAAAGTGGTCGCTCATCCTCGGCTCCTCATCATTTCCGCGCGTGCGCGCCAGCCGCGAGCCGCGCTATCCACGCCTCGTAGCTGTCGACGTTGACGCCGAATTGCAGGGTCGCGCTCCAGTCCAGCGGGTTCAGCGTGACGTGGCTGATCTTCTCCTTGCCGACCCGCGCGTTGTCCGGCCGCAGCTTGAGCGCGTCGCCCCACGGCCCGGTGCCTGTCACGGTGATGTCGCCAACGTTCGGCACACGCCCGTGCGCCTTCAGCCAGCGGCGGGCGACGCGCTCGGCGCCGGCCAGGCTGACGACCGAATCGGGCGCCGTGATGGTGTCCGCGACCACGTCTCCGCCGAGCTTGAGCGTGCCGTGCCTGATGATCTCGCGCGGCCGGCCGTGCGCGCTCGTGTACAGCACGCGCACCGCGTTGAAGGCGTCGCTCTCGTCGGGGCCGTTCGTCCACTTGACGCCCGGATGGTCCTTGGGGATGGACACCGGGGTCGCGTCGTCGGGATCGACGAACTCGAGCTGGTTGCCGTCCCACACCTGGTAGTCCCAGCCCATCATCGCTACCACGTCGTCGAGGGCATCCCAGCGGTCGCGTGGCAACTCGACGAACGCGATCTGGTCAAACTGCAGGCTGCTCGCCGGGAACGTTGCGTCCGGGTAGTAGGGCTCGACGATGTGGGCGAGCACGCGCGGCGCCGTGACGTCCCGCAAGAGGTCGGAGGCGTAGAGGGAGTAGCTCTTGAGACGCACGCCCCAGGGCGGCGAGTCCGCGGTGTCGACCTGGTCGTCATAGGTGAAGGTCGCCGTCGGGTCGTCCGGCGGCGTGAAGTCCGCGGCGATCTCCTCCAGCTTGAGCACGATGCAGTGGACAGAGGCGTGGTTGATCTCGCGGCTCACCGGCACCGTTACCCATGCCGCCCCGGCGGCGCGCTCCACGACCTTACGGAAGACCGTGATGAGGTTCGGCGTATCGATGTGCGTGCGGCCATAGATGCTGACCTGGTAGTTCGTCGCGAGGTCGGCTTTCTCGCCGCCTATCTTCAACACCATGTCGAGCGCCCGGATGCGCTGTTCCTGCCCCTCGGGGTCGACGCCGTCGAAGAGGGGGTAGTAGACGCGGGCGCTGGCCTTGGGAGTGGTAGTCGGGGCGGTCATGTCGGCAAGGCGATTGTGCGGTGGACGGCGGTGTACCGAGCGGTCTCAGCATCGCCGCCCGACAAGCACTTCATCGCCGTCGTAACGCCGGGTAGCGGCAGAGGCAGGCTGGTCACACGAGAGAAGACGCTCGCGAGCGGATCGCTGATCTCGTATTCTTCAAGGCCAAACTTACTCCAGTAGGAGAGGTTCGCGGCGAACTCGGGATTCAGGAGAAGGTTCGCGCCACCGACCCCGTAGGCGCTTGCCACCGCGCCACATTCAAGCTGCATGGCCGTCCACCACGAGACCGCTGGAGCTACCCTTTGGCCGTAGATCTGCACCGAGACGTAGGCCGCGTCGACCGGGACGGGCCACGTGCAGGACACCCGCTGCCAGTTGGTCGACGACGTAGCGATATGGGTTGAGCGCCACCCCGACGACCCGGGCACATAGTCTTTGTCGTCGGGCTGCAGTAGGTATGTGAATAGGGGGTTGAAGACGGCATCCCAATAGGCGACACCCACCCACACATCGACCGGGGCTCCGTAACCAAGTACGTAACCGCTGACAACGTAGGACGTCGACAGCGGGCGGGGGGCCGCGCTCAGAAGCAGGCCGTCCGCGTCCCTGTTCACCGCGAACTGCGGCGCGGCGTTGTCGCGCACGCCAATGAGGATGCCGGCGCTGTCGCGGGAGACGGAGAAGGCGGGTGCGGAGGGATTCAGTCCGGCTCCCGGCGCACCTATGCGAATCTCGCTCACGATGCCGTCACCTCGAAGACGTTCGCCGCCGTGTTCGGGCCTTGGTCGGTGCGCCAATTATCTAGGTCGGAGTCCATGTACACGCGGCGGAAAGCGCGGTGCTTGCGCAGGTCGTTGAGGTTGCCGACGAACTCCAGCGACCAGCCGAGCTCAGTACCGGCAATATGGCGCTGCGTGGCCAGGCGTCCCTCGAAGGGGTGCATGCCGTCATAGGCCACAACGATCTGCGCACGTCTTGGCCAGCGATTGGTGCGCTTGCTGGCGAACGAGAGCGCGCAGGACTCGAAGCCGCCGTGGGCGTCGAGCTCAATGGGGAACGAGGTGATCAGCGCATTTGGAATACGCACGCCAGCGATGGTCACGGTGAGGTCCCAGAGCGGCGAGGCCGCAGCGTCCGGCGTGGTCCAGCCGAGAGTGTCCGTCTCCGGCAACACGGTCCCCGCGCGCAGCGCCCGGGCGCGCAGGCGAGCGCCGTTCACCATGTCGCAACCGATCTCCATCGTGGCGGCGCGCTGGTCCGTCTCGACCTCGAACTCGGCGCTGTTCCGCATGTCGCAAGACAGCTCGGTCACGATGACGGGCGCTTCTTCGCCTTCGCCGAGCCCGCCGAGGACGAGCGTGTCGCTGGTGTCGCCGAGCCCTCTGAGTACCCGACTTCCCACTTACGTCATCCGGTCGCGGCGATTCGCGCCAGAGCCGTCGAAGGGCATCGTTCCGGCGATGTCTTCGTAGATGGGCCCGGACCTGAACACGGTCGTGCTATCATTCTCGTAGACCGTCTCATCGCCGGTAACAGGGTCGGTATCGTTCCTGTTGAAGCGTCCCTTGACGAGAGCGTCGGTGTTGGGATAGGCGTCGCCGGTCTGATCGACGTTCATCGTCGTGTGGATAAGGAGCACCTGAGTGATCGCTCCCGTCGAGATGGACTTGATCTGGATGGCAGAGCCGAGGTCGTCGTTCACCTCGGCGGCGGACACGTCGAGGTAGTAGAGCCCCGTCGTGCCAATCTCCGTGGCCTCGTGCGTGCAGTCGGCAAACGACGGAGACCCGGCCGCATGTGCGCCGTACAAGGCGAACTCGGAGTCGAGGCCGGTCGCACCCGTGATGAACGTGCCGTCGTTCTTCTGAATCGGGAAGACGACCCGCGTATCCGTGTTTTTCTTGCGCCAGAACTCCATGGGCTATCTCCTCATCCGATGCCCGAGGCGATGCCCGAGCCGATTCCTGAGCCGATGCTGCGGATGGGTAAGGTGCCGCCGCCGCCGCCGCCGCCGCCCGCCGGAGCGAGCGCGACGAAGACAAATGCCGCCTTGCCATCCGTGTCGCTGATGGCGCAGGAGACATTGCCGGTTGCACCAATGCCGAAGGTCGCGTGGCGGCCCTTGGCAACGCAGTAGTTCGTGCGGCTCACGTCCTCGATCCACGACGGGTTGTTGTTTGCGGTCGAGAAGGCTCCCATCGCGAGCTCCGACCCGCCGAAGGCGAGCAGGAGGTCGCCCGTCACGTTCGGGGTGAATCCGGAGTTGAGCATCGTGGGGTTCGCCGCAGAGCCCTTGGCGACCACGGAGAACTCTATTGTCCCGGCGTCCTGAATGGCCCAGCACATACCCATCGACATTTTGCCGTTGGCGTTTGGCATCCCGAAGGTCGACGCTGCGACGTCGCCCGAGTCGGCGGTCTTCCAGCAAGCGCGGACGCTGTCGCCGCTTACTACAAGTTCCGACACGCCGAGCGGTGTCCATCCGGACGGATAGTCGGAGGTGAGCCCGCCATAACTCGTGGTGCAAAGCACCATGAGGTCGCCGACGGTGAGCCCCGATGGTCGGGAGATAGCAACGGGGTTAGAAGAGGCCCATGCGGCCGCCACCATCTCGCCGACTGAGCGTACAGATGGGTCCACGTCAGACCACCCCGAAATGTAGCGTCCCCACCGGGAACTCCACGGCCGGCAGGTCGGCGGTCAGGTGGATCATCTCAGACCTCCGTCCAGGTGAAGTTCCCGATGGGCACGGTCACGGCCAGGTCGGCGAGCGGAGAGACCGGCTTGGAGAGCAGATCGAAGAAGCGCCGGTTGCCGGCAAACTCGTCATCCCACAGTTCCAGGTACGAGCACTCGTCAAGGTCGGTCGCCGGCGCCGGGAAAGTCCACACGACGCCGTTGTCGCCGGTACCGTCGCCGTTGTTCGTGATAGCCGTTGCGCAGACGATCTGGATGCGGACAAGACCGGACGGGGTACCGGCCAACGTGCGACTCGGCGTATCGCTGACAAGCTCCGCCCAGTAGGAGGCCGGCCCTTGGTAGGCGGCGCCGTGGAGGGCGGCGGTCAACCTGAGATTTGCTTCGTATTCAGTCACGGCCATAGCGGGCTCCTTAAGGCAAGCAGTTGAGGGTCACGTCGAGCTTCATCACCGAACGCGACTGCGTAAGCGGCGCGATCGCCGACTCGACGCCATCGTTCTTATAGACCGCGTACACGCGCGGCGCCGTAAATCCCCAGATGAGGATGGTGAGCGTGTTTCTGTCCTTGGCCACCTCGGTCTCGAGGTTGTGCCAGAGGCGCTCGAGGTGCTCGGACGCGGACTCGTCCATCGTCTCCCGCCCGGCGAGCTTCCAGCCCTGGATGGTGACGGGGCGGAAGCCGGGCACGTAGTCGGTGGTCTCGACGGGGTACTGCGCGAGTGCGTTCGCCGAGATGCCGACAGAGCGCGGACGGGCGCCGATGACGACGCCGGCGCAAGGGGCGACGAAGGCGCCGAGCGTGACGAGGGCGTAGTCAGCCACGGCTCATCGCCCCCTTGAGGCGCATCTCGCTCATGGCGATCGGCTTGACTGTGTTCCAGAGCTGGCGCGCGGCGCGCTCGTCGGTGCCGATAATCTGGCCAACGTGGAAGTGGAAGTGGTTGTCGCCGCCGCCTGCGTTCTGCTTCTCCCCCTTGCCGGGCAGCACTTGCGCAACAACCTCGTCGTAGCGGCCCTCGCCGACGCGCAGGAGCGTGCCGCCGGGGGTGCGCCTCACGTAGGCGCCAGATGCCGCGAAGTGACCACGATAGGAATCGCCGCCGCCGGCACTGCCTTTCAGCGCGTTTATCACGGCGTCTCCCGCAGTCCGCGCGCCGCCGCGGACGCCACCGAGCGCGGCGCTCACTCTGCTGATCTCGTTGATCATCTGCGTCGCATCGAGGTTGCCCATGCGGACGTCCCTGGCAGCGCGCTTGCGCAGGAGCGCGATGCGGTTCTCAACCGCAACGGCGGCCTGGTTGATCTTCGGCACAAGCTGGTCCTGCGGGCGCCAGTCCTTGAACATGGACGCCATGAGCCGGTCGGCCTGCTTCACCGTAATGTGCAGCGCGCTTACGATGCGGTCGCGGGCACTACGCAACTGCCCGTCGGTGTGTTTCGCGTCGACGTTGCCGAGCGGGATTTTCTTCGCGGCGATCTCGCGGAGCTGGTTGAGTTGCAGGAGGGTACCGCGGAACTGTGCGCCCGTCTGCGTCGCGGCCTTCGTACTGAGTTCCGTGACTGCGGCGTCGACAGCGACCTGCACCGACTTGGCCTCAGCCTTCAGCCGGTCGCTCAGGCGCTTAGCCTCCCATGCGGCAAATGCCTCTTCGGTGCCCTGCCCGCCGCGGTGCGGGTTGATGACCCCCTCGTGGAGTGCCTGCTGCCGCGGGTTTTCGGGTTTCGCCCCGTACTTGGACACAGCCAGCGCCAGAGCGGTCGCGGCTGCGGCGGCGATGCCTACCACAATGACCGGCGCGGCGACGCTGGCAAGGGCTCCGCCGGCTGCCGCTCCGCCACCGCCGAGCAGGCTCGTCGCGACAGTCCGCTCACCGGTGCCTATCGTCGTGCTCGCCGCGCCCGATTTGCCCACGGAGAAGACCCGCGCGGCGACCTTCCCTGTTCCAGCTCCGCCGCCGCCCAGAACGCCGCCAGCCCCAGCCACGGACGCGAGTCCGCTCGCGATCTTGCCACCGACGAGTAGCGTCTTCACCTTGCTCAGCATCGTGACCAAGGTACCGAAGCCGGCCGCTACCTTGGTCACAACGAGGAACGCGGCCAAGGCCCCACCGATCTCCACGAGGTGAGGCGCGAGTGGCTTCACGACCGCCAGCAGTTTCTTGAGGCCGGGCACGAGGTCGCGAATGATGGGCATGGCCGACCGACCGATCTCAACGAAGAGGCCGCGCAGATCCACCTGCAGCAAGGCCATCTGCTTGAGGTCGTCCTTGGCCTTGGCGAGCTCCTTCTCGTCCATGACTTGGCCGCTGTCCTTGAGCTGCTGATTCAGCGCGTCAAGGTCGGTAGACGAGGCCGCGATCCACTTCGACATGCTCATGAATCCCTTGCCCAGGAGCTTCGCGGAGAGGGCCGTGCGCTCGGCGCTCGGCGGCATCGCGGAGAGCGTGGAGCGCACCTGCTCGAGCACCTGATACGGGCTCATCGTCTTCAGGTCGTCGAGAGTGATCCCCAGGCGCGCGAACGAGTCGATGGACGTCTTCGTGCCGGTGTTCGCGGCGTCGATCTGCTTCGAGAGCATCATGACGCCCTTGCCGCCCGCTTCGGCGGACACGCCGTAGCGCGCCCACTGGCCCGTAAGCAGTGAGGCATCCTCGGCCGAAATCTTCGACTGCCGCTGCAGGGCGGCTACGGATGCCGTGAGAGTCTCGTAGGACTGCACGCCCTTGCCGACGATGCCGGCGATGGCCACGAGGCCCACGGCGGCACCCTGCTGGGCGCCCTTCAGCACCTTCCCCCATCCGGCTGTCTTCTTCTCCGTCGCGTCGAACTGCTTGCCTAAATCGTGCAGCGCCTTCTGGCCCCCCTTGGAGTCGCCGCCGATGACCAGGCGCAGGGCCATTGTGTCGAGGCCCACGCCGCTACCCCGCGAGGCTCAGGCCAAGGAGCCGCATGGCCTCTTCTTTGTCGTGATCGTCGAGGTCGCCGATGTAGCGCGTGTTCACGTCCGACTTCGGCGGCCGTGTCATGCTGACTTTTGGGTCGAGGAAGGCGCAGGAGATCATCCAGTCGATGAACAGCTTGCGCTCCTCGTTGCTGAAGTTGTTCACCAGGTCGTCGAAGACCTCGGCGCCTTCCTTCTCAACCTTCTTCCAGAGCCGCGGCGGCATGTTCCCGGTGGCGATGTAGTACTGGAGCGGAGGACGCGAGAGGCGCGCCACGCCGCCGCTCGGCATCTCGACGACGACCCCGGCGAGCATCTTGTCCTTGCTCGGCCACTCGGCGGCGGGCGTCGGCGTGAGCGCGGCCGGCGCGGTGTCCGGCGGCGCGTCCTCGTTAAACTCTCGTTCGGTCTCGTCAGCCATGGGGGGCTCCTGCGTCGCATGTGTCGGGCGTGATGAAGCGGACGCCGCCCTTGGTTTCTGGTTCGCCCTCCGCGTCCCGCAACTCCTTGAGGCTCAGCAGGCATCCTGAGTCGAGCGCCCACGCGAGCGTCGGGTCGGAGAGGCCCATACGGCGCGATGGAGGCTCGCCGAAGGCTTCGCAGACCATGGCCAAGGTAGCGGCCGCCTCCGAGTCCGCGAACGCCTGGACGCCCCATAGGGCGACGCAGAAGAGGTCTTCCGCGGTGAGCGCCTCGGCGTCCACTTCCCCGTGCGCCAGCGTGGCGCGTGCGACTGCCAGCGTGCCGCCGCCCCCGGAGAGCAGGGGAGTGAGCCCCGGCATTTCCAGTGGGGCGACGGCGCCGGATGGCAGCGGCACGAGAGGCATCGCTCAGGCGGCGTATGTAGCGTAGGCGGGCGTCGAGTTGACGAGCGTGATCGTGAACCACTTGGAGGTGGCCGTGTCGTAACGCGCCTCCCAGTCAAACGACGCCTTGTTGCGGCGCTCGTTCGTAATGGCGTCCGGCTTCGCGGCCTGGTACTGACATGCCGGCATCTCGACCCAGAGCTGATGCTTGTAGCCGGTGGCCGCGTCCTCGGCATGCGTGAGCTTCATCTTCGCGGCGAACGTAGTGCCCGCCGTGAGTGCCTCGTAGTCGACAGCGTCGAGCCAGCGCTTGGGGATGGAGCCGCCGAGCACCGGCAGCGCCGCGTTGTAGATGATCGAGTCGGGAAACAGGCTAGCGACGCCGAACTGATGTTCGGTTACCAGCGAGTTCTTCAGCGACCAGTCGAAGTCTTCGGTACGCGCCGAACCGGAGAGCCACGTGAGCACGCACTGGCCTGTGCGCCACGGCCCCGGCGTCTCATACGAAGGCGTCAGGACGGGGTCCGCGAGGGGCTTGTGAACGAGGCCAACGAGTTTGGACGATTGATCCCACGACCCGGCGGCGGCTTTGACTGCGAGCTCGTCGACGCCCACGCCCTGACTCTTCCAGAAGCCGCCGGCGGGCGGCGCGTAGACCATCTGGAAGGTCTGCGGGATCTCGCTGGTCCGGAGCGAGAAGACGTGACGGAAGGCGCCGGCGGGCACGACCACCGCGTCGGGGTCCATGATGATGCCGTCTCCAGGGGTCGTCACGCAGCCGCCACAGGCCGCGGAGAGCAGCAGGCCCATGATGGACGGGTAGCAGCGCGAGTCGAGCTGGCCAGCGGGTGCGTACTCAGCGACGCCACGGTTCGGCGAGGCGTAGAAGCCGCCGCGCAGTTCGTCGAGGGTGTCGAGCATCGTCGGAGTGGCGTTCATGTCGATGCTCGTACCGGGCAGGTAGAACAGGTTCGACGAGACGGCGTTCGCGCCGCCCTCGGCGTTCGGGGCCTGCTCGAGCGCCGCCTGGATGTAGCCGCCGGGAGATGCCATGGTCAGTCACCGTCCTTCGCGGTTTTCTTCGCTTCCTTGATGTCGACGAGCTTGAGCGGCGTGTCCTTGATGGCCGCCTTCGCCTCGTCTTCGGTCATGCCGGCTTCGCTGAGCGGGAACTCGACGCCCGGCCCGTAGCCGTCCTTGGGGGACGGTACGCCCGGGAAGTGTCGCCGCTCACCGGCGTACTTCGGCCAGGTGATCGCTTTCATTGCTGCACTCCTTTACTCAGCACGCTGGTAGGTTTTGACGGTGAACATGAGGGCCACGTCGCGGACGATGCCGTTGCTGGTCGTCCAGGTGCGCGCGAAGCCGCCGCCGTGGTAGCGGCACTGCCCGCAGACCAGCGAGGCCTGGGGCCCGAGAATCTCCTTGGCGGCGCGCATGTAGCGCAGCAGCCGCGTCTCTTGGCGCTCGCGGGCGTCATAGCCGACGATGAAGGCCACTTCGACCGCGTGCTCGATGCCGTACTCATCGTCCAGCGAGGGCTCGTCTGTGACGCTCTCCGGCTCAGGCCGCAGCACGACCGCGGGGAAGGTGACCATCGCCAGCTCGGTTTCGTCCTGGGGGTCGAAGACGAACCAATAGCTGGCATCGTTCGGGGCCACGAGATCGACGGCGTCGGCGTACTCGCTGTTGAGAGCGGCGACCTTGGCGGGCAGGTCGTCCCTGAGCTTGGCCTTCATCTGAACGAGGACCTGTTCGATGCCGGGCATGCTCATTTGAGGTTCACGTTCTGCAGGTTGCCGAAGCCGCCGCCGGCGCGCACGGTGCCGGCCAGGCCGCTGCCGCCGATGCCCATGGAGTTGCGCTCCTCAGCGACGAGCCAAGCGTGAGTGAGCTTCTGATACTGCGTGCCCCACTTCGCGGGCATGCGGATGACGGGGCGCTTTTCAGCGAACGTCATGCCGTAAGACTTCGCCGGGCTCGACTCGCTCATGCCGTAGCTGCCGCTGGTCTTCGTGATCGTCTCGGAGTAGCCGCCGCCGCCGGTCATGCTCGAGCGCAGGGCGCCGGTGAGCACGCCGACCTTGTGCGAGTGGATGAAGTGGAGTGCTTTCCAGGCGGCGTAGGCCGGCTCGTTACGCGCCCAGGTCGCACCCGAGGCGCGTCCCTCGGTCTCGAACTGCTCGCCCATCTGGCGCTTGAACAGCTCGCCGTAGGCGCGCAGAGCGCCGCCCCAGTCGGAGATGCCCTCGCTGAAGCGAGACATCTTGAACTGGAACTCCTTGAGCGGCGGCTCCGTGCGCAGGTCGAAGGTGACGCCGGCACTCTGGCGGGAGACGGTGGCCATCAGTACCACCGGCCATCGTCGTAGTGACGGTGGTGGTGGTGGCGCGGGAATCCGTCAGCGACGTTGCAGCCCCCAGAGAGCACCATGTCTGCCGCGAGCCCGCCCCTGTCGATCAGCGCGAGTCCGTCGGCGTATGCTTTCTCGTGGGCCGCAGCCGCGCCGCCGTCCCCACCGACGCCCGTAGCCGCCGGGAAGAGGCTACGCAGGATGCGCGCCGCAGACCCGGACATGCAGTACGCCCTCAGGGTCGCCAGCGCCTCGGTGTCGATGACCGGGATCAGGTAGCCCTTGGCGCGCAGGCGTCCGTCGAGCTCGGCACTGACCTGCGTGATGAGAGTGCCGGCGCCCGCAGTGGTGAGCGCCGTCTCATCGGACAGCTCGCCGATCGCGCTGTTGAGCGGGGAAACGTCGTCGAGGGTGCAGTAGTCCACGGTGTTTACTCGTCGCCGCCCTGGCCTGACGTACCGTCCTCGAGCAGAGCGATCAGCTCGTCCTTGTTCATGCGCGGGTTGGCCTCGAGGCCCGCCTCGGCGCACATCTCGCGCAGCCGCTTGTTGCTCTTGCGCTGCAGGTCGGTCTCTGCGAGCGCCTCAGCATGTTTGTCGGTGATCCACTCGACGGCGTTGCAGCGCTCGAGCTCACCGCGCTCCGCGCCTTCGACGATCTCGCCGGCAGCGAAGCGATGGTGCACGCCGCCTGAGTCGCCGTAGATGACTCTCTTGCCTGCCTTCACGATGTAGGGCATCGCCTTCTCCTAGTTGTGGCCTGGAGGCCGGGCCGTGGGTAGCAGTCTCGGCCTCCAGGCGAGTGGTGATCAGCCGCCCAGCACGTCGCTGAACAGGTAGGCAGCCTCGGGGCACACGGCCTTCTCGTCCGTGTAGTCGTCGACGTAGCGGATGTCGCTCTTGCGCGAGGCGTCGAACACCGGCGCCGAGATCTGGAAGCGACCGACACCGTCGACGTTCCAGACGAAGGTGCGCGCCGGGACCGTGATGCGGCCCATGTTGTCGTTCACGCTCACCGGGTAGTAGGCGAAGAGGGCATAGTTGCCCCACAGGTCGATGTACTCCTGGGTCGTCTCGTCGAAGTTCGAGGCCTTGCCGATCCAGATCTGGTCGAGGCCCAGAATCGCGGCCACCTGAGCGATCGTCGGCACGCCCTGCGGCCCGTCGCCATAGATGCGCTCGCGCACCACAGACAGGTCACGCAGGACTTCCCACGTGTCGTCGTTGATGACCATCGTGTTGACCTTGCGGCCGATCTTGGGACGCACGGCAGCGTTCGCGATCTTGCGGCAGCCCCACGGATCCGGTGCGCTGTCGTCCCACTGCGCGGTGCCCACGAGCGCATCGCCGTAGGTCATCACGGCGTCGTTGAAGATGAGGCCGGCGATGCGGTTCTCGGCGTTGATCATCACCGTGTCCATGACCGCGGCGACCGCGTCCATGTCGACGTTGAGCGCCGGATCGGCGTTGGCAACCAGTTCCTTCGGGATCGGCACCGCGACGCCATACCCCGTGCAGAAGAACGAGCTGTCGGAGTAGCCCCAGTCGACCGTCTTATAGACGTCGCCGGGAGCCCTGCGGATGTCCTGCAGGCGGCTCTGGCGCTTGGTGACGTAGTAGAGGTTGGACTGCTTGGAGCTGTTGAACACAGGAGCGACCTGAGGGCCGATGTAGTCGGCTGCCAGGATCTTGTAGTAGTCGAGTGTGAAGCCAGAAACAGCGACGTCGACATGGACTTCGTTCGGGCGTGGCATCTCAGTTCACCCCTCTCAGGCGGGATTGGTGACGACGCCGGGCAGGACGTCGACGATGATGGTGCCGGTCCCGGAGGCCAGGCCTTCCATGGCGGTGCCGAGGAACTCGCACTTGGTCGCGGCGGTCGCGGCGATCTTCACGCCGACGCCGTTGGCGCCGCAGGCGATGCGGTCGTTGGCTGCGATCGCCGTGGTCGCGTCGACGTAGACAGGGGTCTCGCCGAGCGTCACCACCGATGCGTTGTAGCCGGCTTCGGCGTTGTCATCGAGGACCACGCCGTGGCACTTGCAGGCCGCGGTGCCGAGGACGACCTTGCCGGCCGCCGACAGCTTGACGATGCGGTACTGGTAGGTGGCGAGACTGGTGCCCGCCTCGTAGGTCTTGCTGATCGGGATGCCAGTAGGCAAAAGCGTTGCCATGAGGTCAGCCCTCCCTTCCTGCGGTGGTCAGATCGCGGTAGCGGTCGGCGACGCCGCCCTTGTTCTCGGAGAGCACGAGGTTGGCTGCCGCGCCGTAGTCGCACTTGAGCTCGGCCATCTTCAGGGTCGCGAGCTCGTACAGCTCGACGTCCGCACGCTTGGTGCTGCCGCCGTCGCCTTCGTGGCCGCTGCCGTGCACGGACTTGTCGATGATCGTGTTCGGCTTGAGCGCCTTGCGATCGGCGAGACGCGAGGCGTAGACCTCGGGCTTCTCTGCCGCTTGCAGGACGAACTCGGCCTTCTCGCCGGGCTTCAGGTTGCCGGCGTTCTCGATCTCGGCCAGCTCGACCTCGACCTCGCCTGCGCGCTTGGCCTGCTCGACGTCGGCGAGCTTGGTCACGGCCGCTTCGGCCCGCACCTTCTCGGCGTCGCGGTCCTCGGCGAGAGCCATGACGGCCGCGTCGATCGCGACGTCGTCGGCGACCTCGGACAGCTGGAGCGTCTTCAGGGTCTTGGGGTTCATAGGGGTGTCAACTCCCTTCCTTGCAGCGTCGCCCTCAGCGAGGTGCGCGCCGTGCCCTTCCGTGGCCTTCGCGCGCTGCGAAAGGGCCGTGGAACTGGCGGGTTGCGCCCCGGCGGGGCTGCTGTCGGTAACGGGGACGTAGGTGGTGTCCCGTTCGACTTCGACCGGCTGGCCGAAGGTGGTGCCGCTGTAGGTGGCGCGGTAGTAATGGCCTTCACTCGCCCCGGCGGACCAGGTGTGGAAGACAACCCAGTCAGGGCCGAAGTCCTCGACGTAGAGGCCTTCGTGCATGGCGCCGAAGACGTTCTGGAGTGCCTGCTCGAGCGCCTCGCGCTGGTCGTTTGTGCTACCGGCCTCGGCGAGACTGTGCGCACTCGCCTTCGTGCGGACTTCCTTGAGCATCGTGCGGATGGCAGGCATGCCGAGCTTGCCCTTGAGCGCCGCGTCGAGCTTGGCGGCGAGGGCATCCATATCGTCGAGGATGGCCGCCACCGGGTCGATCCGCGCGGCGGCCAAGGTGACCTCCGACAGCGACAGCGTCACCACGGCGCGCTGCTTCTCGGCCGCGTTCTTGACGCCGGGCATGAGCCGCAGGACGGGGGTGTTCGTGAGGGTCAGCGAACGCAGCACGTTCTCGACCTTCTCGCCGGTGTCGTTCAGGGTGACGGGGCCGATCTCAACGCTGCCGTACTTGTACTGATCATCGGAAAGCATGGCCGCGCCGAAGCCCGTCCACTTCACGTCCGCCCAGAGCGCGAGGCCGGTGACGTCGCCTTCCTCATACGAGGCGAGGTAGACGCGCTTCACCCAGCCGGCCGCCGGCACTGAGGTGTCGTGCTTTCCGGAGGAGTCGACGACGGGCTCGGTGCCGAGGATGCCCGCCTCGAAGTTGGCGATCATCTCGTTGGCGAGGTCTTCGGTGAGCGCCAGGTCCGGGTAGAGGGTGCTGTGCCACTCGCCGATTGGGAAGACCATCATCGGCGTCGTGTCGCCCGCGGCGATCGTCTCGGCGAGGCGTAGGCGGTAGAGTTCGGCGATGCCGTTCATGCGGACGCTCCTTGGTCCTGTGAGATTTCAGCCACGACCAGGCAGCGGCAACGGTCGCCGCCTTCGCACTCGGGGTTGGGCGCCCACGATTCGGCGAGCGATGCGTCTTCCGTGACTTCACCATCCATCGGCTCGCAGCCGGCGCACGTGGCCCCGTCCAGCAACGCGCTGTAGACGTAGTCGGCAATCTCCTGTGCCTGGGCGGCCATCTCGTCCGTGCGCCCCATGCTCATCAGGTCCGACACGATGCCGGCAAAGCGCAGGGCGGCGGCGTCAGACTCGCGGATGATGGCCGTCTCGACCACGGCCTCGGCGACGGGAACGCCGCTGGCCACGCGCCCGGCGGCGGTGGCAGCTGCAGCCTGCGTCTGAGTGCCGATCGAGCGGGCGGCCATCTCTGCCTGCTGCGCGATCGCGGCGTCCTTGGCGAGGCGCTGGGGGCTCAGCTTGGGCTTCTCAGCAGCGGCGATGCGCGCGCCAACGGCGTCAGGCGTCCACGGCTTGCCGGCCTTCTGGCGCGACAGTTCGCCCGCCACCTGCTGCTTTCCGGCGGCGTAGAAGTCGGAGAGCACGGCGGCGATCTCGGTGGTGAGCTTGTCAACCATGGGCGGCGCGCCCGCTGCGAACTTTGGCAACTGCCCCTTGTCGGCAGCGATGCGAGCGCGCCGTCCGAGTTCGGCCGCGAGTGCGTCGCGGGTCGCCTGCGTGGCCACGCGGACCGCGGTGCGCGAGTCGTCGAAGCGAGCGACCAGCTCGGCGAGATTCAGGTAGACCTCAGGGCCGCGCGGCTGCCGCATCTCTGCGAGCTGGAGTCCGTGGTGATGCCCGCCCTCAGAGGCCTTGGCGCCGGACTCAGCAGAGGAGCCGCCCGCCGCGTCAGCGCCTTGGCCTGTGGGCTGCAAGGCTGCAGGGGCGGACGGCTCGGTCTTGGGCTTCTGGACGACGACCTGGGCAGCGTCACCGGTGGGCATGTTCATCTGCTGCAGCGCCCACTCGCGCACGTCGTCGGGGATGCTGCCAAACGCCTGGCTGATCCACAGTAGGCTCTGCGCCATGGCCCGCATGTCGACGGTCTCGACGTTGCCGAAGCGCAGGATCGGCCGGTTGTCGTCGGTCGGGAAGTTGAAGTCGACGAGCTGATGGATGAGGCCGCCGTCGGCGTTGAGCACGCTGGCGATGTAGTCAGCCTGGCTCTGCACGCCGTTGTGGAAGGCATCGGCGAGGGTCTTGCCAAGGGCGAATGAGCCGGCCTTGTTCACGCCGAGGTCGAAGACCTGCGCCTGGCAGACGGAGGTGATCTCTTGGTTCTGCTGAGCGATCGCGTCGAGGATGTCCTTGACGTTGACCGAGGTGGACTTCACGTCGAAAGTGGTGCGATCGTCGTGGATCACGAACGACTCGGGACCGACGGCGTAGTTGCGCCCCGCCGAACAGAGCGCGGCCCACTGCGGGTCCGTCTCTTCATAATCGGTCGTGATATCCGGGATGCCGCCGCCCTTGCGCACGAGGATGGGCAGCTCGAGGATCATCTCGAGCTTGATTTGCCAGGGCTGGTACATCGGCCGCAGGATCGGCGAGCCCTGGAAGCCGTCACCCTCCTTGTCGTAGGCGAGCCAGACGATCTTGTCGCCGGAGAGCTCGGCCTCGGGGCCATCGATCGGTGTCTGCAAGACGTGGTCGATCGCGCCGTTGCGGACGTAGATGTTCTCGGTCCAAATGGACGACGTCGGCCGCAGTTCGAGCCGGCAACGCGCCTCGCCCGTGACCTTGTCCTTGAACCAGCAGATCTCGAAGCATGAGAACCCGTAGTCAGCATCGAGCAGGCAATCGCGCACGAATGATTGCCACAGCGAGCCTTTCAGGAGGGCGCGATCGACGGACTCCTGCTTGGCGATTGCGTCGCTGTCTGTGGGGTCCGCAGGATCGACCTGCACAGCGGCGCCGATGATCGGCAGGTTCTGCGCGCGCCGCAGGTGGTAGATGTGCGGGTCATCGCGGCGCATGCGCCGATAGGTGCGCCCGCCCTGGATGCCGCGCAGTTCGTAGCGGCGCTCGAGGTCCAGGAGCCGCTGGGAGCCGTCAGGGGAGCCGTAGGAGACGGAGGAGCTGCCGTGGGTCTTGGGATCAGGGGTCTTGCCGCCCTCGGCTAGAGACAGCGGAGCAGGACGTCCGGTGAACGCCCTGCGGACCGGCGCGAAGATTCGGTCGGTGATGGCCACGAGTCCATCGTCGCCGACGATGCGCGCCGACTACTGACCATCTTTGCGAGCCTAGAGACCGCCCCTACGAACGCCCGTGCCAGAGGCCACCGACCCGCCACCCGCTCGTTTTCCGTAGCGGTTGATGTGCCAGTAGCGCAGGGCGTCGAGCGGGTGCGAGTAGATCTTGTGGTCGGTGTCGTAGATGTTGTCGTCGCTCCTGAGCGCCTGCACGTTGGCGAGTGCAGCGATCAGCCCAGTGCAGCGCGTGTGGACGATGAGGCGCTTCTCCGGGTCCTTGTCGCCGATCGACTCGACCATCAGCACGACTCCGTCATTCACTCTCGAGGGTTTGCCATCGGGCCTCATGCCGAGGTCGCGGAAGACGCTGAACTCACTGCGCTTGGTCTGCGTGTTGCGCGCCTTGCCGGCGGGGTCGGCGTAGGGGCCCCTCCTTGGGACCGGCAGCCCATACTCCTTGAGCTTCGCGAGCACGCCCTCACCGAACTCGCGCGTGCTGACGTCCTCGGGCAGGTACTCGTCGAAGACGAACGGCTGGCCGGCAGGGGTGATCTGCAGGAAGAGTGCCGCCGGGTGCGTGAGCCCCCAGTCTGCGCAAGTCTCTGTCTGCCAGCCCGGAACGACGTCGAAGTCGCGCACGTTCTGGGCACGCTTGAAGCACTTGAAGAAGGCTCCCTCACGAGGCCGGAAGACGTCCACGAGGTCGCGAGCCAGCTCACGGTTGGCAAGGTCGGGATCGGGTGCCTCGTCGATGTTCTGGCGGAACCACTCGTCGTCGCGCCGCGGATCCGCGGTGGCGGGGATGAAGTGGATGCGCCACTTGCTCTTCCCGCGCTGGGCGACCTCGCAGAGCTTGGCGAAGGCGTCTGAGTCGCCGTCGCCCGTGCTTGGCACATGCACCCTGTGGGCGCCGTGCTCGAGCGCCGCGAGCTGGCGCTCGGGCCATGGCCAGAAGGCGAACTCGTCGCACAGCGCCCAGTAGACGGCGTCGCCGCGGGCGATGTGGCGGGTTGCGGTCTTCGCCTGGAAGTGGCTGCCGTTCTCGAAGGTCAGGCTGGTGAGCGTCTTGGAGACGATCGTCGGGCGCCAGTCGTCCATCTCACGTGGAGAGTTGGGCAGCTTCTGCATGTGTGGCGGGTCGGAGTTGGGGTCGTATCCGGCGAGGATGAGCAGGCGCGTGATGGCGCCGCGGGCATCCTTCTCGGATTGCCGGGCGATGTTGAAGAGGCGATGCCCCCAAAAGGTGCCGGCATGCAGCATGGCCATCAGTTCGAGCCACGTGACGCCGACCTGGCGGCCCTTCGGCAGCGCCAGGAAGTCTTCGCGCACGATGACCTCAAGCGCTTCGCGCTGAGCGTCCCAGAGGTCGAAGGTGACGAGGCCTGAGTCGGTCTCGCCCTCCTTCTCGACGATGAGACAGGAGGCGGCGAACTCATCGACCGGAGGGGCGCCGGTGCTGCGCCAGTTGCCGGTGATGAGAAGGTCGCTCTCGCTGCGGGACGCCAGCTCGCGCATCACCTGAGCATCCGGCATTCGCGCGATGAGCCGCTCAGTCCGCTGCAGCAGCTCCGGCGGTGGCCTCTTCAGCTTCACGCATCATCTCCTCGATCATGAGCTCCACGAGCTCGCGCCGGGCGTCATGCACGTTGACCTCGATGGGCGCATCAAGGCCGAAGACCGCGATGATCTGCTTCACCACAGCCAGAGCGGCGGGCACGTTCTTCTCCGCCCTGGCGATGCTGTAGAGGTCATGCAGCCGAGCGACCGCACGACCCAGCTCGACCGGGTGATCATGCTCACCGGCGCGAATGAGCAGCTGGTCTGCCTTCTTGATATAGCGGTCGATCGCGCTTTCGCTCTTCGGCCAGGTGGGGTACTTGGCGCGCAGGTGGTCCATGATGCGCTGGCGGTCGAGGCCGAGCAGCAGCAGCCGGTAGACGATGTCGACGCGGACGCGAATGGCGGCCCTGCCCGACTTATTGCCGCTCACGATAGGCGCTCCGCTGCCACGTCCGCGAAGCTGCGCCCATCACCCTCGAGCGTCGCTGCCTCGCCCGTGTAGGCCTCCCAGCGCGTCACGGCGGCGTCGACGAAGGCGGGACTCTGCTCCATGGCGCAGCAGGCGCGGCCGGTGTTCTCCGCGGCGATGATGGCTGTTCCGCTGCCGCTGAAGGGCTCGTAGATGAGGCCGCCGGGCTTCGTGTGGTAGGTGATCGGGCGGCGGATGAGTTCGACGGGCTTCATCGTCGGGTGCAGGTTGCCGGGCGCGTCCTCGATCTTCGACTCGATCTCCCAGACGGCGGTGGCGTTCGCCGGCGGTCTGATCCTCGACTCTGGGCGCTCGCCCTGCAGCCAGCCGTACATCATCGGCTCGTAGTCCCACATGAAATCGCAGCGGCTGAGTACGTGGCGACTCTTCTTCCAGATCAGCACCTGGTGGGGCAGGAGGCCCACCTCGCGCCACGCCTCCAAGACGATGTCGACCTTCATCATGCCGAACCACTGGTAGACGACGGGCCGCGGCGAGAGCGCGGCCTCGAGTGCGACCGAGAGGAAGTCGCGGTAGAAGGTGACGGAGCTGTCGTGGTCGGTGTAGGCGTCCCAGTGCTTCGTCCCCACGTCTTTCTCGGCGCCGGGCTTCTTGCCGCCATTCGCCCAGGTCTGGGGATGGTTGCCGCCGTCGTAGTCGACGAGGTAGGGCGGGTCTGTCGCCATGAGCGTGGCGCGCTTGCCGTCCATCAGGCGCTTCACGTCGTCGGCGCTGGTCGAGTCGCCGCAGAGCAGGCGGTGCTTGCCCAGCAGCCACAGGTCGCCGGTGCGCGAGGCTGGGATCTCGGGCGGGTCGCAAGGCGTGTCCTCGTCCGTCAGACCCTCGGTCGGCTCTGCGAGCAACGCCGCGATCTCGTCCTCATCGAAGCCGGTCAGCTCCAGGTCGAGGTCCAGGCCGAGCAGCTCCTCAAGCTCGAGCGCCAGCAGCTCATCATCCCAGCTTGTCTCCAGGGCGGTGCGGTTGTCAGCGAGGCGCAGGGCCTTCACCTTGGCCGGCGAGAGGTCGGCGCAGACGATGACCGGCACAGTCTCGAGTTCCAGTCGCTGCGCTGCGAGAAGACGAGTGTGGCCGGCGATGATGACGCCCTCGGCGTCGACGAGGATCGGGTTCCGGAAGCCGAACTCGTGGATGCTGCCGGCGACCTTGGCGATCGCCTGCTCGGGGCAGACCCGAGCGTTTCGAGGATACGGCAGTGGCCGGGTGGTCGGCCAGTGCTCGAGCTTTGGGCGGGGACTCATGCCCTCAGCCTGAATCCCTCCGCGCCCGTCTCCTGACCATCTTGTAGCCCACAGAGCGCACGCCCACGATCTGAACCAGACCGGATGCGTTGAGGCGCGCGACGGCGTGCCGGAAGGCGTCCTGATTTGCCCAGGTGGACTCGCAACCGAAGGCGGAGTAGAGGTTCACTGGCTCACCACCGGACAAGTGCAGGACGCAGAGCACTCTGAGGTCGAGCCCCGCATCGTGCCGCGGGTTGTAGTCGGCGTGCTCATGGCAGTCACAGACGACGTCTCGGACGGGGTGATCTGATCGCAGCTCTGCCCGGCAGGCGTCGACGGCGACGTGCAGGCAGGTCTTTTTGCGGCGGGGGTAGGGCTTGGCGGGCTTGACGGTGACGGACTTGGAGCGAGAGGCGGGGGCGGTCAGGCGGCCCATCAGTGCCCGTCTTCTCTGATGCGCTTTGCCCACTCGACTGTGGCCTCGTCACGGACCCGACGTTTCGAGCCTGTAGGTATCCAGTTGACGCCGCTGCCCTTGCGGAACCCAAACGGGACCGTGGGCTTGCTGCGCTCGTGGACAACGAGTTCTTCGGGCGTGGGGATGTGAGCGTGGTCCTTCACGCCCCCGCCCCTACTCCGTGAACTCCTCCAGTGTCCGCGACACGCGATCGCGCGCTGCTGAGACCGTCAGGTAGGCGGTGCGGAAGGGATCGTTCTCGTCGAGCGCCTGCAACAGGTGGCAGTACAGGACGTGAGCGAGATCGCAGGCAGTACGCGAGCTGCTGCCCTGGGCAATGTAGCCGAGCACGAGCGCCCGCTGTTCGCTGCTCATCATGGTGTGGCAAGCTTATCACGCGCCGAGCGTACCGGCAGCCGTTGTTGGAGGAGGATGGGGGGGGCGGCGATGTGCCCACCCGTGTGCCCAAGGTGGTGAGATGGGCCACTGTACGACGGGCGAGATAGACGCCGGCGCTCAGGCTCACCGGACGCGCCGTACACGAGGTCAGTGAGCCACTGCGGCGCATGACGCCGCCCTCTCACGGCGGTAACACGGGTTCGAATCCCGTATGCGCTACCAGCCATTTTTCCGAATCCGACACTCACGATGTGTCAGGCGATGTACCGGAACCTCCCGCGATCGCCCCGCCAAGCCCCTCTTCAAGGCGCACCACCGCTGCCTCGTCGGCGTCCTCGAGGACGTGGGAGTAGATCTGCATGGTAACCACTGGGCTGGCGTGCCCCAGGCGCTTGCTCACAGCGTCGACCGGCACGCCGGCACGGAGCAGGATGGTGGCGTGCGTGTGTCGTAGGTCGTGGAAGCGGATGCCAGCCGCCTTGACCGCGGCGTTCCTGCCCCAGTGCACGCTGAACGTCGACGGCCGCCAGGGCTCGCCGTGCGGGTTCGGAAAGACGAGGCCGCGGTCGACCCAGCGCTTGGCTGCCAGGCGCGCCGCTGTCTGCGCCTGGCGATGAACCTGGAGACAGGTGACGGTCGCCGCCATGAGCGCCACAGTGCGCCCCTTGCCGGTCTTCGTGTGCTTGAACGCTACGGGCTTGCCGGGCACCTCATCGGAGGAGCGCGTCACGCGCAGTACGGCCGCCTCGAGGTCGACGTCCCGCCAGCGCAGCGCCAGGAGCTCCCCGCGACGCAGGCCAGTCGTGGCCGCCACGAGCGCCGGGGCCCAGTAGCGCGTGCCCTGCAGCACGGCCAGTAGGTCCGCCGTCTGCTTCTCGTTGAGCGCCGTCGTGTCGGTACGCTCCAGGCGGGGGCGCTTCACCGCGCCCATGGGGTTGTCGGCCAGCAGGCGCCACGATACGGCCTGCGCAAGCGCCGCGTGGACCACCGCGTAGCGCTTGCGCACCGTGGCCGGCGCGTCTGCCGCGGCGCAGTCGTCGAGCCAGCGCTGCAGGTGTAGGGGGCGCAGACCAGTGAGCAGGCGGCCCGAGAGCCTGGTCGGCAGCGCGTCGCAGATGGACTCGTAGCGGGCGACTGACTTCTGGCTACGGCCCTGCGTCTTCAGGTGGGTGATCCAGCGAGAGAGGTAGGCATTCAGCGTCAGCTTGTCGGGCTCGAGCCCGGCCCCCGCCTTGAGCTTCTCGGTGAGCTTGTCACGGGCCGCCTGAGTGGCTTCACGCTTGAGCCGGCCGATTGCGTTCGCCCGTACCCGGTCCACCCCGCTGCCTTGGCTCTCGAACGCCCGCCAGCGCCCGTCTGGCAGCTGCACTGCCCAGCCCATGTTCACCCCGCCGTTGCTGTCGGGAGCAGTCTACGGCGATGAGGGCTGGCCGGGAAGGGTCCGCATGACGGCAGCGCTACCTCCGTCGTCCCGATAGATCCCGGGTAAGGCCCCTCCCTGGTCAACCCTCGTGGCAGAACTCGCAGTCCTACATGCGCCTCCGGTACGCCTCTTCCGCCATGTCCACCTGCCGCCATGTGCGCGCTGCCGCCGCTCGGCCGTCGACCGCAAGGGCGCCTAGCGAGGCGAGAATCCGCAGCCGCAAGACCGACTGCCGCCGTGGCCAGCGCAGCCACTGGCCCCCGGACAGCCAGAGAAGCGGCAGCAGGATCACGAACCAGATGAGGAGGAGCGCCGTCATGCTCACATCCTACCCTTCACGCCGCGTCCCTCCTTGCAGGCTTTGGCCAGTCGAGCTTGTGGATCTTCGCAGCCTGGGCGGCCGGCACCTTGGCGATCGGGCCGCCGTAGGCCTCGCGAGCGGCGCACCACAGCAGGTAGGCGTCGACCTCGTCGTCCTGTGAGTGCGCCTCGCCGAGGTGGAAGCGGCGGATGGCAGCATTCAGCATGTTGTGCTTGGCCGCCTTGCCGTCGCCGGTGGCGAAGTACTTCAGCGTCGAAGGATTCACCAGCACGGTCGTGACGTGGTGCTCGTACAGCCACAGCTTGAGGCAGCCGGCGAGCTCGTGGCGCTCCGCGGTGCCGGGGTAGTTGACCCCGAAGGCATAGCCCTCGATGACCACAAGGCTGACGCCGAAGGTGAGCTTGGTGACGTGCCGCACGATCTCACTGATGCGGTCATAGCCGCGCAGCTTGCACTGGATGAGGCCGGGCGCGCCGTTGAGGCAGAAACCGGTCGACGTGAGCGACAGGTCGAGGGCGAGGATGGAAGGGCGAGGGGACCGCAGTCCCCCGCCCTCCATCTCGAGCTGGTGGCTCACGCCCCGGCCCTCCTCACCTCAACGTGCAACACGTTCCCCGGCAGGTGCCAGGCCGGATAGGCGCTCACCCACACCTCGAGTCCCGCCAGCTGCAGAGCTTCGAGCTCGCGGATGCCCTCGGGTCCAAGCCCGTAGGGCTGCCCGACCAGGCAGTACGGCAGGCCCGCCATGGTCCAGCGCGTCCCGTGATCGAACCAGTGGAGGTCGCACCACGGCTGCCGCTTGCCCCTAAGCCACACCACCGGGTCTCCGCCTGCGTGGCTCTGCTTCAACCCGTGCTTCTTGGCCCAGTCTTTCTTCAGGTCGACCGGGGGAAGGTCAATCCCAAGCGCCTTCACGATCTCCCCGTTGATCTCAAGTGCCGCGTTCAGGTCGTCCTTCGCCATGGCCTTCTCAAAGTCTGCGTGGAGCTTCTTGAGAATCACTGCCAGCGTCGCGTCGCTCATGCTGCGTCGTCCTCCGCTATGCGCCGCCAGTCCTGTGGGTTGCGGCCGCGGGCGGTCAGCTCGTCGCTGAGCACGTTGTAGCGGGCGGCGTCCGCTTCGTTCATGTCGTCGACGTCGCCGGCGGCAACCACCAGGGCGCCGAACTCCTCGGCCAGCTCCTTGACGGTCAGAGTGTCGGGCGAATACGTGACCTCGCCCTCTGCCTCGATCGGCAGCTCGTCCACCGCGTCGTCGTCCGCGTCGCTGGCCGCGAACCTCGGGCAGCGCGTCTCGCCGTGAACCACCTCCATGTACGTCTCCGCGTCCGCGGCGTCCTCGCAGACGTAGCGGCCCTCGAACTCGCCGCTCGAATGCACGGCGAACACCGGGCAGCGAGCGCCGAGGCAGGTCCGCTCGTAGATGAGCTCGGAGGCGTCGCCGTCGATCAGGGTCATCTCGGCCCACTCGCGGTCGACCGAGTCGCCGGCGAGCTGTGCCTGACGGGCGACCACCGTCACGTCGTAGGTGCCGCGGGGGAGCGCCTTCAGGTCAGAGAGGACCTTGAGCGCGTCTGCCGGCTTGAACTTGAGGCAGGTGTTGAAGTCGGCGCCGATGGCGGCTGCGCCCTCGAACGTGGCGGGGAACGTGATGCTGGGGAAGGTGCTGTCTGTGTCGCTCACGGTGGGTGTCCTCCTGGACGTCATGGCCGGCGCACCTGTCGCGCGTCGGCAACCTTGCGGGCAAGCTGCTTGGGGATGGTGGTGCGGGTCGCCTCGTAGACGTCTGCGTAGACGAGGCCGGTGGCGTCGCGGTAGGCGCTCATCACCTCGAGGTCTTCAGCGCGGACCGCCTCGACGACCCAGATCTCGCCGTCCGGGGTCTCGACTGCGTCGCCTGGCTTGATCAGCGCGGCGTACTCGTCTTCCCGGTCGTGGTCTTGGGGTGGGCTGGACGTAGAATCTTCCATGCGGTCGCCTCCTGGGGCGGTTGCCACGGGGGAGGCAGTTGGCGCTGCGCTCCCCCACTTGCTGATGGTGAGAAGGGCGAGGCTCATGCGTCGTTGGCCTCGCGGCGCCTGCGCTCGAATCCGATGCCGTCCTTGGCGCCCTCGAGGTAGGCGGACTCCCGGCCCCTTCTGGCCAGCCAGCAGCCGGCCATGGCGCCGAGGTAGAAGGCGACGATTGAGGCGACGAGGAGGTAGGCGATCAACATGTGCGCTGCCCCTCGTCCGCATCGGCCCACCACGACGCGAGTTCGTCCTTGAACGACCATCCTGTTGCGCCGACCAGGCCCATGTCGGCACCAGCTTGTCGCAGCACGGCGAGGGTGCAGGCAGGGCAGGTCTCGGTGGCGTCCTTCACGTCGGCAACAACCTTGCGAACGGCGTCGATGGACATCTCGATGTGACCCCACTCGTTGGTGTGCTGCGGAATAGCAGCGAGCGCCGCTTTCGTCGTGGTGACGATTGCCGCCAGCTCTGCAGGCGACGGGTTGAACACCTCCTCGCAGAGTCGGCAGGTCCGACCCGGGTTCGCTGTGCAGTGCGCTTCGTGCGTGGCCATGTGGCCCTTGCTGCACCCGGACTTCTTGCAGCAGTCGCAGTAGTAGCGGTTGACGCGCTTGGTCCTCACGACGCCTCCTCTACGGGCTCAGCCTTGACCATCGCGCCGGCGAACTCCGGCGCTAGAGTGGTGCCGACGCGCTGCGGCTCACCCTTCCTGCGCTTGTCACGCTTCGTTCTCCTCAGTTCCTCGAGCTTGCGGTCACCGATGAGCTCGGCGAGGCCGAAGCGCAGGAGCCGCGACTTCATCACGGCGGCCACGTCCTGCGAGCTGTGCAGATTGGCGACCGCGGCCACGACCGCTTGTTCGCAGATGCCATCACGCTGCGGCCGTTCGAACTCACCGAAGGCGGCCTGGCAGGCGGCGCAGACGTGGGCGGCGTAGGCCTCAAGCAGCGCGTCGAGCTTGCCCTTGGTGCCCACCTCCTTCTGCTGTTCGGGGTGAAGGCTGACGAGCATCGCTCGGCGCAGCGGCGCGAAGGCCGAGGCGGGGAAGTCGTGAGCCATGCAGGGATTGCCGTCGCAGGTCCCGGAGTCGTCACGAACCGGCGTATGCGAGGCCGCGGCCCCGTCGCCGTTGTCGACGATCTGGTCACTTGGCGGCTCTGGACTTGGCTCTGCCGGCTCGATTGAGCATCCCCGCTCTTGATCTGCGGAGTTATCCACAGGCTGGCCGCCGTTAGAACTGGGCTGGTCTGGTCTGGACAGGGCAGGGCAGGGCAGGACGGGGACGCTAGTACAAGCGTTGTACAAGCCTTGTTCAATCGTCGTATAAGGAAGTTCCTGCAAATCGGCACCCTCGCTTGGGTCGTCTCCGAGAACCCCTTGTACAAGCGTTGTACGAGCCTTCAACAACGCCTCTGCGGCAGCGGCGTCGACCTCGTAGCGGCCCTTGCGGGAGTCGCTGGCGTTGCCGATCCACTTCACCCAAGGCGGCAGCGGCAGGTTCGGTGCCTGCGGATTGCGGGGGTGCTCGTGGTCGTGGAAGGTCGTCTGGTAGAGGTAGTCCTTGCCGGCACAGCGGTACCGAATGAGCTTGCCGTCTGCGATCAGCTCATTACGCCAGGCGCCCACCTGTTCGAGTGAGATGTCACGGTCGAGCGGCGACGGATAGAGGACCAGCATCCAGCCGAAGGGGCTGTCTTCGATGCAGCCTGAGTCCTCAGCCGCGCACCTGAGCCCCTGATAGAAGTGGCGCTTGTCGCGGTGCCAGCTGAGCAGGTCGGGGTCCGTCCAGAACTCCGCCTTAGTCATGCGGTTGCGCAGTCTGCTCATGGCCTCACCAGCCCTCTCAGGTCGAGCTGTTCCAGGACCTCGAGCTTGCGCAGCGTGCGCCTCGTGATGTTCTGCGATCGTGCGATCTGCAGGCTTGGCGTCTGCGCCCTCGACCCCAGGCGGCCGGCGATCTTGTAGCGCGCCCACCCACGGCCGAGCAGGCGCGAGACGATGGCCTCGGCCTCCTCCTTGCCGGTGAGCGATCCAAGCGCGCCTTCGTCCACCGCCACGGACATGATCGCCTGCTCCGTGCTCCAGCGGACGTGCTTGCGCTCGCCGCGCCGGATCTTGTCGATGACCGACAGCGCGACTCCGCTGAGCTCGTGGACGCGGCGCTTGCCGATGCCGCTCTCGCTGAGGGTTCGGAGGTGCTGGCGGGTCTCGTCGGCTGGCACCAGGCGCCCGGGGTTGTCGCCGACGCGCACCCGGTGCCAGTAGTCGCGGGAGTACTCGCGGTTCGCCTTCGTGCAGGCCTCGCAGCGGCACTCGCAGTTGGTGTAGGAGGCACGGGTGCCGTGGGGGTAGGTCTTTCCGGGGGCAAAGGTGGTCATAGCCTCACCGCCTCAGCCAGCGCCGCCGGCAGCTCGTGGGTGGCTTCCATATCCAGCATCTCGACGTACTCTGCTTGGGTGTACAGCTCCGGTCCGGGTATGTGGAAGGGATGCTCTCTGCCCCACTGCTTGAACCAGAACGGCACCCCCGCCGCCTTGCACTGGCGGTAAACGGACAGCGCCCACTCCGGCCTCATCGGCCGCGCTCCGGGGCCGGTCTCGCCGCCGAGGACGACGAGGTCAAGCCAGGGGCCGGGGCCAGTCGGGCCGAGAGGACCGTACTCGGGATCGTATGCCTCCTCGTACAGCCATTGCCGCAGGTCCACCGCCCCCAACATCGGCTCGATGCTCACCCACCGCACCGCCGCCGGCGTGTCCAGCAGGATCGGGATCACGCGGTCGGCGCTCTCCTGGTCCCAGACCGTGGGGACGAGCCAGACATTGGGAAGGGGGTCGACCAGCGTTTGCGGCCTCTCGCGGTCTGTGAAGCACACATGCATCCGCTCGGGGCGCTTGGTGACGATGACGTACCTGAGGTGGGGCGTGGCTGCCATAACCGCGAGCACCGCGTCTATCTGATCCCACGTCACCCCCTCATGGAACAGGTCCCCGGTCGGCACCGTGAACACCCGGCCGGGCTTCTTCGTGTGCAGGGGCGCGTCGAGCAGCTCGGGGTGGAAGCGGACATCACCGGTCCACTGGTAGCGGGACGCGATGTGACCCTGAGAGGTGAGGTCGGTGGCGACCTTCCGCGCCAGCCCCGCGTACTGCGGCAGGTGCTTGCCCCGCGTGGCGGCGTAGCGAGCTGCGTAGCAGTGGTCGCAGGCGGGTCCGGCGTTGGAGCAGCCGGTAACGAGTGGCCAGCCGTAGTCGGCGTAGGGGATGCCAGTTTTGCCTAGAGCGGCCATCACGAGCCTCCCTTCGGCAGCACGAGCCGCTCACACAGTCGGCAGACAGGCCGCCCGAGCGCGAACGGTGCATTGATACTGCGGTCGAATCCTCCCCGCGGGGAGCGTCCACAGAGCGACGTCATGGTGCTGTTGCCGAGGCGGTCGAATGCCTCGATATGCATGACGTGCTTGGGTCGAAGGTCGCGAGCCCATGGGCCTTGCCAGATGTACCTCATGACCCCACCTCGCCAGCGCCCTGTCGCGCCCACACTGCATGCTGCAGCTCGTAGAGCAGGGTGTTCGCCTCTTCGGCTGTGAGGACGTACACGTGCACGACGCCGTTGTGGTGGGCAGGCGGCATCGCGAACTCAAAGTTGTCGCGATCGCGTTGGTAGACGCAGGTCGGGTGCTTCATCACGCCACCGCCTTCAGATACTCGCGCACGTTCGCCGGGATGAAGTCCGGGGCCAGGTGGATCTCCGCAGCCGCCGCCGCGCGCGTCGCGTGGTAGACGCACGGGCTCAGGCCAAGCTCGTTCCAGTGGTGGACGACGCTGCCGCCGTGCTTGCGGTCGATGAGGTACCAGCCCTGCTTGATCTTGACGACGAGAATGTCGGTGTAGCCGGCACCGAGCGGGCCGGGGACGCCGCGGATGTAGATGCGGTACTGAGGGTTGTCGCCGTGGCGGTCGCGCTTTGGGATACGGGCGAAGGCGATGAGGTCTGTGGGGACGGGATTCATGACACCGCCGCCGTAGACGTAGCCCAGCCGTCGACCTTGGCCGCCCGCGTCGCGAAGGGGATGCCGTAGTCGCGCTTCAGGAGCCGCGCGACCGACGACGTGAGCCTGTCATTGAGCAACACCGGCTCGCCTTCCTTGCGCACCACGAGTCCTGAGCGGCGCAAGCGGTGCCAGCAGTAGTCAGCCGAGGGATGGATGCCGTCACGCATATCGGTGCGCGCCACGTCGAGCACGAACTCGAGCTGATCGGGATGGTGCTCGGCCCAGTGGATGGCATCTTGAAGGGGGTCGAGGGTGAGGGTGAGCTGGCCGGTCATGCCGATACCCCCTCAGGGTATTCAGCGGGCGCCGCTTCCGCCTTCGCCTTCACCGGCCAGGACGTGATCCGCCGGTTCACAGTGCCGCCGCAGCGCTGCACGGTGTCGCACCACTCGCCGGCTTCTTCCGGCGTCAGCTCGCGGTCCATGTCGCGATCGCGGACGAATGTGTGCATCACGCTGCGGCCGTCGTCCTCGTGCACGAGCTCGTGCATGGAGTCGTTGCCGGTGAGGCGGGCGATAACGGTTGTCACGACGCCTCCCATCCCCAGCACCGGCAGTTGAGCCCGACGTGCGGCCAGTGCGTGCGATCGCAGGCTGACGTGAGCGCCGAGCGGTGGCAGCAGTTCGCGCACCGTTCGGCGCCCAGCGTCGGCATCGGCACGAGCTTCACGTAGCCGCCGCCTGGAACGCCTTCGATCGCGACGTCGCGTCGGAGGCTCGTCTTGGCGTTGGCGATGGCACCGCGGCCGACCTCGTATCCGAGTTCCTCACAGACGTCGCTCCTCGTCACGATCTCGTTCGGCCGGCGCTCCGTGAGGCGCAGGAGGGCGCGGCGCGTGGTGAGCAGGTCGGAGTGGTGGGCGTTCGGCGGGATGGTGAAGCGCTTGAAGTGTTTGGCTGTCGCGGCGGGAGTCATGAGGCCACCATCGCATCCCAAAGCGTCGGAGGAGCCAGCATCTCCATCTCCACGTCGAGCCTACTGCGCTGGCAGGGCCAGCAGACGCCTTCGTCGTTCCAGCGGTTGAGCCGGGTGACGTGGCAAGCGTGGCAGGTACGGTCGACGAACTCGGTTGCCGTCCCGTGTGGCCGTGCCATGAGTATGTAGTAGGCGCCGCGGTGCGAGCCGACGGGATTGTAGTTGTGGAAGCCGTAGCCGCGGTCAGCCAACCTGCCGAGCTGGACACTCACATAGTTGCTGCCGCCGCGGTCACCATCTTCGTAGCCACAGGCGACCGCCAGCTCGCGCATGGTCCTGGGGCCCTCGCTGAGCAGGTCGATGATGATCTGTTGCCTGGGCGTGAGGGCGGTGGGGATGGTCGCGGTGGGGCTCATGAGTGTGCCTTCAGGTACGTGAGCCCCGCCTGCGCCTGCCCCATGGTCAGACCCTCCAGCGTCGGGGCCTCCACCGCGTCGCACACGGCGGCCAGCAGTTCGCCCTCGTCGGCGCCTTCGTTGATGGCCTTGTCCCAGGCCACGTCGAAGAGCTTCTGCCGTGCCGGGGTCACGGGGTCGGTGGTCTTCGTCAGGGCACCGCGACCGGGGGCTTCGCCGTCTTCGCTTGCAGCGTCTGAGGAGCCGCCCTGCGCCTCGTCACTGCCGTTGGGCGTGGCAACGCCTTCTAGGGGCCTCCGTGTAGCCGTGGTGGGCTCGTTGTCGGGCGGCGTCGGCCCGTTCGTCGGCATCGTCGCGAGACCCGCCATGAGTGATTCCCACACGGGCAGCGGCATGTCCGCGAGCTCGCCCTTGTAGCCGGCCTTGGCGGCCACGTTCTTGGCGATCGACTCGAGCGAGATCTGCGTGCGCTTCATCTCGGCGAGCAGGGCGTCGTACTCGGCTTGGCCGATGACCTGGCCCGTCTCTTCCTCGACGCCCACGCCCTCGATGAATTCGCCTTCGACGATGCGCTCGGCTTCGTCCTGGTCGTAGATGCCCGAAAAGCCGAAGGCAATGCGGCGGGCCTGAATACGCGCCTTGTGTTCGAGCATGCGCTTCGTGTGGCTCTGCCACGGGCCCTTGACCTTGTAGTTGCTCTTCGTGGTGAACACCTCGCGGTAGCACTCGTCGAGGTACTCGGTGTGGTCGGTGGGGTGGTCGCGGTCCTTGCGGTAGACCAGGACGCGCATCCAAGGCGGCGCGAGCTTGGCGTCGTCGTCGATCTTCAGCCACTCGTCACGGGGCGGCAGTTCAAGAGTCTCGCCCGCGAACTGCGGATGCTCGTTGGCAATGCGGTTCCAGCCGTCGACCCCGACCACCGGCACGATGCCGTTCTTCTTGTCGGGGAAGGCGTAGATCTCTTTGGTCCACGGATTCAACCCGTACTGGTCGGCGACGACGAGCAGCGCCGCCACCTGGGCGGAGCTGGCCGGCGGCTCATCCGTGCCGGTCTTGAAAGCGGTCTGCTGGAGGATGCTCAGCACCTCGGCTTTTGGGGTGCCGGGCAGGTACTTGGCGCCGAGGCTCTCAAGCAGGGTGCCTCTGCTGGCCAGTGCGGTGCCTGGTTTGCCGTTGGCGGTCATACGACCATCTCCTCATAGATGCGCACGCCGGGGATCTCGCGCACGCCAGCCCGCACGACCTTGCCGAGCTTCACTTCGTCGGCGATCTTGTACTCGTCGGGCAGGGCCGCCATGTCGAGAACCTCGTGCCTCCACACGGTGCGCGTGGTGACCGACCCGGACGCGGTGTGGATGGTCTTCGGGGGCGCCTGGATGGTCGGCATGGGGATGACGACCGGCGGCGCCTCGAGACCCTTGTCCTCTGCCCGTTGCGCCTGCCGCGCCTGCTTGGCCTCGGCGAGCTTGCGCAGGCGCTCTTGCTCCTTGCGCGCCGCCTCCTGCTGCACGCGCTGGTACGCAAGGTGCTTTCCGCCGACGATCTTCTGCGCCTGCTCCAGCGGCGCGTCGGTGCTCTTGAAGCGGGCGATGATGTTCTTCTTCTGCGTCTCCAGCGGGTCGGTGAACCAGTGGCGCAGCTCGTCGACGCGCTTGCGCGCCGTCTTCACCTGCGCCAGGAACTCGGCCGCGTCGAGGTCGGTCTCGTCGTTGACGATCTCGATGCCCTCGGCGCGCTCGATCAGCTCCAGCGAACCCTGCGTGAGTTCCTGGACGCGCTCGTCTTGCTCGATGACTTGCAGTTCTACATTCTCAGCCGTGGTGGCCATGTCAGATCCCTCGTTTCAGATCGTGGTAGAGGTAGAGGCAGCTCAGGAACCCCTGAAAGTCCGCCTCGTGGCGTGTGTGCTCGTAGAATCGCGCCGGGCCGCTCGCGTCCTGCGGGATGTGCAGGACGCCGCGGCGGCAGCGCGTGTGGGTGAAGCCGTAGTCCGCCAACAACGGCAGGACTGGCTTGCGGTAGGCGGCCGTCTGGTAGCGATGCTCCGGGTAGACCGCCTTGCCGCTCTTGACGTCGACGACAGTCGGCTCCGAGCCGCCCTTCATGCGCACCAGGAAGTCGAGCGCGCCGGCGTACTGGTAGGTGGGGTTTGCCACCATGAGCTCGACGGCGAAGACCTCGCCGACGTGATCCATGTACCAGTCGGTGAAGGCGTCGAGTTGTGCCTGCGCCGGGGCGTCTTCGTCGCCCATGGGGATGGAGGGCACGTCTGCGACGACCAGGGCGGCCAGTGCGTGCATGAGGGTTCCGTGTGAGGCCGCCTTGGTGCGCACCCGCTCGGCCTCGGCGTTGCCCAGACTGCCTATCCACTTCTCGAGGCCGGGCTTGCGGATGACGCTGCCGATGACCGTGGTCACGCCGTCAAAATGGCGCCCGCCGACCGTGTACTCGTGAGAGTCTGAGCGGGCGATCGGGGCGGCGGTGTTCACAACGCCCCCTCCATCGGGTCAACCGAAGGCTCGCCGCACGGGCAAGGTTCGGGATCGTTGTACTCGCGGCACTCCTCGCACACGTCGCCGAAACACATGTCCGACATGGTCGGGAGGTCCTCGCGCTCGACGGGGCTCATGACTGCGGCGTCGAGTATCTCGGAAGGAAGCAGTCACGCAGGCCGCCAGTGCCGCGGTCGATGTGACGGCGGATGCCGAACACGTCGTGTCCGAAGTCGGCGTCGCCGGCGGCGAGCAGCCCACACAGGTCGAGCGGGCAGCCGTTCGCGTGGGCGGCCGTCACGTCCATCACCGCCTCTTGAGTGTCGTACCTGGTTTCAAACTCGGACGCCAAGTGGCTAGCGCGCCGAGCGATGGCAAACACGGTTTCGGCTTCCTCTTTGGTGATTCTGAAGCTCACGGGGACGGTCATCAGAACCCCACCCAGTGCCGGTCGTTCTCCGCGCCGCAGTCTTCACAACGCAGCACGTCGTAGCCGTTGCCGAAGGGGTGCCGGGCGTCGAACTCGACGCCCCACGTCAGTTCGCCCTCGCACTCGCTGCAGACGCGCTGGCGACGGGCGGCGGGCTTGGGGAGGCCGAGGAGGGATGCCGCCTGCTGCATCGTGAGCGCCATCACGTCACCGTCCGCAGTGCCAGAAGCGCGATCGCGGTGAGCATGCCGATGAGGCCCAGCGTGAGAATCACGATGGTGAAGGCCAGGAGTCTCATGAGGGCCACACGATCGTGGCGAGGATGCAGAAGGCCAGAAGGACGGCTGTCGTGAGCAGGAAGAAAAAGAGCCACACGGCGGCGTCTGAGAGGGTCGCGCGGGGGTGGGGATGGTGCGTGCGCGAGGCTGGAACATTGCGCAGAGCCGTTTTCGTGCTACCATTAACGGCAACTGCCTGGGGTTTTGAGAGATTCTTCGGGTCAGCTAGGGCCGGGCGCCGTACCAGCGGCTGCTCGGCCCGTCTTTTACGGGCCATGTCTTGCTCCTATCGGTCGTTCACCCCTGCGGTCATGTGTCTGTGTCTCACCTCCGTTCGTTCACGACTTACGTTGACGTGGACGACGCTACGCCCCTATTGAGGGGATGTCAAGCGTCTAGGCCAAGATACTTCTTCACGGCTATTGCCATGACCTCTCTGTCACCGACGCCCGGCCCTCCAGGCGTCCAGCGCCAGCCGATGCCCTCGGTCCCGAACCGGCCCGTCTCGATCCAGCGAATGATGGTGTTGTTGGATACCGCGAATAGCGTGGCGAGTTCGCCCGTCTTGTAGGGACGCTTCCTCGATTCATCGAACTCTGGCGCCATCTCCCCTCCGATCTTGACCGCCCTGCCCCGGGCGTCGTGGACACGATACATCTACCCGGCGCTCACCGCCATGCCCCAGAGACTCCCATGCCGTCGCCCCATATGTCAGGTTGACGGGTCCCGGGAATAGCCCGTCATCAGGCTGTGAGGAAGGCCGGGTGCCCACACTTGGGGGCGCCACTAGTTGCCTGAGGAGGATACACATTCCTTGAGTTTCGCGCCTCCGATGACGATACTACGCCTAAGGGGCAACGTCTGAGGAGGGGTCATGAATCGCAAGGGGATCGTTCTTCTCACCACCATCGTCGCTGGGCTCGCTATCCTGGCTCCAGCGCTGGCAGGCTGCGGGAGCGATACGAGCAGCAGCGTGGCTCCGACCGACGCAAAGGGCAAGGAGGCTGTGGCGCTGGTCGCCAGAGAGTCGAAGCGCCTCGCGACCATCACGGCGCAGAAGACCAACGGTAACACGAAGGCCGCAGTCGCCGGCTGGAACAAGATCACGGAGGTGCTCCCACCGAGCAGCGACACCTACATGGTCATGCTCTGCAGCGACTACCAGACCTACGCCTACGCGGTCCGCGATTACATCGCGGGCACAGGGACGCTGCAGAGCGTTCAGGACGTGGCCTCGACGGTGAGCACCGACCTGCTGGCGATGGAGCCTGACTGACGACGCGCGAAGGCCCGGGCCTCACGCAGCACCCGGGCCTTGACCGCCTCTACTTGCTCCCCACCCCGTACCTTGAATCGTACGGGCTCAGGAAGTTGTACACGTAGACGGCGACGGCCGCCACACCAGCCGTGACGTAGGGCTTCCAGTCGCTCCAGTTGTGCAGCTCGAGGATGCCCGCCCCGTTGGTGATGAGCAGGCCGAGCAGCGTGGCCGCGAACACGAGCAGGATGGTCTTCGCCTGTGCGGTGACTTTGCTCACAGAATCACCTCCCCGTGTGCTTCCGAGTTTCGCTGGCGAGTACCTGCCAGCGCGGACGTTTGGGTGCGCCTTCGTTGAGGTTGCGTCCCCTGAGCCGGCCGGTGCGCAGCTCGAAGTGCACGACCCACATGCTCTTGCCGCTGGCATCGGCGTACTCGCGCGCAGTGATCCACTTGCGGCCACAGAGGCGTGGGGTCATGCGGCAACCCGCCTTCCCGCCCGGCGCGCCTCGACCGCGACTTGGCGCAGCGACTTGCGCGTGACCTGGCCGCGCGTCATGTGACAGACGCACCACTGCTGCGCGTAGCGGTCGCCGTAGGCGGCCATGCGCAGGAGGCGGCGAACCTGCTTGGCGCGGCGGCCGCTCACAGTGCGGTCCTCGCGTGCCGGTCGAGCGTGTCGAGGATCTCGGTCGCCAGCCTGTCTGCGTTCGGATAGCGGACCTCGACTTCGCGGACGATGTCCAGCTTTCCGGGCCAGCGCGCGAAGGCGTACCCGAGCACGCGCTCGCGGGTGGCATCGTCGAGGTCCTCGAGGCCGGAGAGGATGCGGAGCTCGCGGCTCATGCCGTAGCCGAGGACCATAGTGCTCGTGATGCCCGCGAAGGGCGCCAGCCTCGCCTGTGGGGGCAGGGACTCCGAGGCCGGCGCCTCGTCCGCGGGTTGCTCCGGCGGAGGTATGACCGGAGCGGGTGCCGGTGGGATGGCCGGCGCCGTCTTCGCACTTTCTTCGCCCTCATCTGAGTGCGCGCGCAACTTCTCGTCGACCAGTCGCGTGCCTTGACCGACCCGTGCCTCGAAGACGTGCCCGGTCTCACGCAGTTCATTGGTCATGGTGAACACGCGCTGCCGGCTGACGCCGAGACGCTTGCCGACCTCCTTAGCCGTCCACCACTTGCCGTCACGCATCAGCTCGAGCACATCCTCGCGGCGGTTGTGAATCTCGTCTCGTGGCACCTTCTCCTCCTTCGTCGCGCGGATCGCCGGCGCCGCTGTCGTAGCCGGCGCCGGCGCCGCGCATGCACTGGCCCTTGCGCGGGCCTTGGCGTCGTTGATGCAGGGATCGCAAACCGGCCCCTTGTGCGTGCGCCTGAGAATGGTCGTGCAGCCGGGCAGCGCGCAGACGCGGCCCCGGCCGTAGTCGTGGGGGCGCTTGCCACGCAGCGAGTCGCCGGGGACGCGCGGGGCCGATTCGATGTGGCAAATGGGGGGCATCAGTAGGCCGTCTGTGCCCAGTCGCGCCAGCCGCCGCGATGCCACAGCCTGAGCCCAACGCGCAGGTTGGACTCAGCGATGAACAGACGCATCGGGTTCGACACATGGGCTCGCCAGATTTGCATGAGCCCGAGATAGACGCCGCCATTGGACGCGCACTCACGTCCGCTCGACTCTCGCGTGATGACGGCAGCCAGCATCGACCAGGTTGATGCCGGCCAGCCGACCCAGCGCGCCAAGGGCAGCCACCGCGCCCCGCTCGAGCTGCCGCCGGGGTGCTTCATGCGATCGACGAGCGTCGCAGTTCTCTTGTGGTAGACGCCGCAGTCATGCTTCCATCCACGTCCCGCATCCATCCATCGGTTGTGGGAGGCGGCACGATGGGGTGCCCTTGCGCTAAGCGTGTGGAGCGACACCACTCCGAGACCGAGCGCGGATCGAGCACGGTTCCAGCGGCGCCACGACCTGGTGGCTGCGCGTCGCCAGTGGAGCGCCCAGTGGACGGTTGCGGAGCTGGCGATGGGGACGATGACTGGCGCGGGGGCAGCAGAGGGTACTGGGGACGGACTTGGCGATCCGCTTTCGGCAGGCAGCGCACCACCAGCCGCAGCGTGCACACCAACGCCGATAACGAGAAGTCCTGCAGCCACGACCAGAATACTCGAGATGCCTTGTCCATGACGCACCTGCGCACCTTTCCTCGCCTACAAGGGCGCCGCGGCCGGCCGGACCATGGGTGGGGGACCGGCCGCGGCAGGCGGGGTGAACGCCATGCGGTCACACTACGTGGGAGGTCTGTTGGAGGAGGAGGAGGACCGCGCCGGCGCGAACGACCGGCAGTCGAGCGCGACCTCGATGTGCGGCAGCGCCCGACTCGTCTTCGCGCTCATCCGGGCGATACGCTCGAGCGCGTTGCCGAGCTCGCGCGAGACGATCTCGCAGGTGGGGAGGCCGGGGCAGCGTCTACACGGCTGCATGCGGCGCAGCGTGAGAGGCATCCCGGCCTCGACTCACTTCTGCAGGAGGGTGGCGGGGGTCACCGCTCGACTTCAAACCACCAACAGTTGCGCAGGGGGCGGTCCTTCTTCCAGACGCCCTCCATGCCGTTGCTGCCGGAGGTGTTGAACTCGTAGGTCTCGCAGGTGCCGTCGCCGTTGTCCTTGACGAACGTGATGCCGTGGTCCGGGTCTGAGTGTCCGTCGAAGTCAATAACGCCCGGGCAGCCCGGGTCCGGGTCGCTCGTGAGGTGCAGGCCGTTACGGCTGGCCTTGGCGTCGGAAAGCATGAGGTCGGTGCCGGCCCAGCGGGATCCGCGTGCGAACGCAGTGCTGCCGGCGTGCGTGACCCATGCCCACGCGATGCCGATGACGCAGTAGGCGACCGCTCCCCAGCGCCACCACGTGTTGTACTTGATGACGTTCGAGTGACCGCCGGCCTCCATGGTGCCGAGTTCGCCCTTGATGGCGGCCAGCGCCTTGAGACGCATCTTCGTCTGCGCGCTCTGCGCCTTCTCCTTTTCCTTCTGCTCCGCGAGGCGTGCCTTGCGCCGCGCCCGGTAGGCATCCGGCAGCTTGCGCTTTCCCGAGAGGTAGTCGAAGAGCGGCTGGCCGGCGACGGGCTTGATGCTCGCTTTCGGGTAGCCGAGCCGATACTTGGCCTGCTGCACGGCGCCGCAGGTGAGGGTACGCATGTCACCGTCGACCAGGAGCTTGCGGCGCGGCTTGAAGAAGGGGTTGTCGTTGATGAGTCGCTGGAGCGTCTTCACGCGCTCGCCGCGGTCGCCGTAGGTGAGTAGTTTCGCGGGCATGGGGTACCTCCTCAGAGCTTCTGCACGTCGGCCAGTCGCCGGGCCAACGCCTTGATGACTTCGCTTTCGCAGCGGTCCGGTCCGCCCAGCACGCACGTCTCACAGTGCTCCTCGCCGCCGCTTCCGCAGTGGCGCCAGGCCGCGAGCTCGGGGCAGGACTCGGCGGCGACGGCGAGCACGTTGACGAGAGCGGCGGGCACGGCGGCCTCCTACAGTTTGCCGGTGACGTAGATCGTCAAGAACACCACGAGGATGGGCAGCGCGATCTCGCGCAGGAGCGTGGTGCTGATCCCCCACATGGCCCAGGTCTGGCGCGAGCTGGCGGCGAGGGCGAGGGCCGCCGCCTCGGCGGTCTGCACCGTCTGGGCAGCAGCTGTGCTCGCTGCGTCAGAGAGAACGCCGCGCGCCAGCCCGGCAGCGCGGAAGCGGGCGGCGTCCTGCCCGGATTCCATCTGGTCACTGACATCGCGCCACTGCTCCAGCGTGGAGATGCGCGAATCACAGGTGATGCCGTCAGCCGCCAGCCCCTTCAGAGCGATCCTGGTCTCCTTGTGGCGATCTTCGGCGTCATCGTTCTCGGCCACGAGGGCGGTGAGCACGTCGGCAATCGTCGGCCCGCCGTTTGTCGTGGAGCGGGTGGCAATGCCTTGCATGGCCTTCTCAAAGCAATCGCTCATCCTCGGCTCCTCATCGTTTCCTCGCATGGGCGCCGGCCGCGAGCCGTGCGGCCCACGCCTCATAGCTGTCGACGTTGACGCCGAATTGCAGGGTCGCGCTCCAGTCCAGCGGGTTGAGCGTGACGTGGCTGATCTTCTCCTTGCCGACTCGCTTGTTGTCCGGCCGCAGCTTGAGCGCATCGCCCCACGGCCCGGTTCCCGTCACGGTGATGTCGCCGACGTTCGGCACGCGCCCGTGGGCCTTCAGCCAGCGGCGGGCGACGCGCTCGGCGCCGGCCTTGCTGACGACCGAATCGGGCGCCGTGATGGTGTCCGCGACCACGTCTCCGCCGAGCTTGAGTGTGCCGTGCCTGATGATCTCGCGCGGCTGGCCCCGCTTGCTCGTGTACTGCACGCGCACCGCGTTGAAGGCGTCGCTCTCGTCGGGACCGTTCGTCCACTTCACGCCCGGATGGTCCTGGGGGATGGACACCGCAACCGCGTCGTCGGGGTCGACGAACTCGAGCTGGTTGCCGTCCCACACCATGTAGTCCCAGCCGGTCATCGCGCAGACGTCATCGAGCGCGTCCCAGCGGTCGCGCGGCAGCTCGGAGAACGCCATCTGGTCGTACTGCAGGCTGCTCTCCGGGAACGTGGCGTCCGGGTAGTAGGGCTCGACGATGTGGGCGAGCACGCGCGGCGCCGTCACGTTCCGCATGAGGTCGGAGGCGTAGAGTGAGTAGCTCTTGAGGCGGACGCCCCACGGCGGCGGATCTGCGGTGTCGACCTGGTCGTCATAGGTGTAGGTCGCCGTGGGATCGTCCGGCGGCGTAAAGTCCGTCGCGATCTCTTCGAGCTTGAGCACGATGCAATGCACGGAGGCATGGTCGATCTCGCGGCTCACCGGCACCGTTACCCATGCCGCCCCGGCGGCGCGCTCCACGACGCGCCGGAAGACCGTGACGAGGTTCGGCGTGTCGATGTG
>Ga0209538_1000162_pt1 | contig 40968 bp, 39 predicted proteins | sample BarGraNGADG00211_2_FD_184492 | JGI IMG/M metagenome (GOLD analysis project Ga0209538, IMG submission 184492) | Arctic peat soil microbial communities from Barrow, Alaska - Barrow Graham LP Ref core NGADG0004-211 (SPAdes) (version 2) | ecosystem: Environmental > Terrestrial > Soil > Wetlands >... | reverse complement strand
AAGCCGGTGAGAATCCGGCGCGGACGCGCCACTGTGATGGGGAGCGACTCGCATATACCACTGGCGAAAGCCGGGAAGGGCGAGAAGCGCAGAACCGAGCCAGGAGACCTGCCCGGGCGGATACCTTGACATCCTCGCGAAAGGGAACGTTTGGGTCAGCCTGATTGTAAGACCGCCCATCGAAGATGAGGGGCGGTTTTTTCGTGCCTGGCCGGAAGGGAGGCAGGCGGAACACTCGTGTTCGAATGCCCATTACCAGATCAGGAGAAGGTGAAATGCACAGAAAATCGTTAGTTGGAAAATCACAGGGACTGTTGGGGCCGGCGCTCATGCTCGGACTCGCGGCTCTCATCCTCGTCAGCGTTGCCGGGTGCGGTACCACAGGCGGATCCGGCGGCACCGGGAAGATCACCCTCACCGATGACGCAGGCAACACGCTCGTGCTGGATAAGCCGGCCGACAGGATAGTCTCGCTCGCCCCCGGCAACACTGAGATCGTGTACGCGGTAGGAGCGCAAGACAAACTGGTCGGAGTCACGACTTACTGCGACTATCCACCGGCCGCAAAGAAAAAGGCGAAGATCGGCGACTTCTCCACGCCCAACGTCGAGAAGATAGCATCCGTCGACCCGCAGGTCGTGCTCGTGACCGGCGGGATCCAGAAAGGCATGGTCGAAAGCCTGAACAAGCTCGGCATCAAAGTGTTCATGATCGACCCGAAGAGCTTCGAGGCGCTGTTCAAAGACATGGAGGCCGTCGGCGAAATGGCCGGCATCAAGGATGTCGCCGCCAGGAAAGTCGACGCACTGCGCAAGCAGGTCAGCGACATCGAAGCCAAGGCAAAGACGCTTCCCAAGACCAATGTCTTCTTCGAGATATACAAGCAGCCGCTCATGACAGCCGGGACGGGAACGATGATCGACCTGATGATCAAGGCCGCCGGCGGCACGAACCTCGGTGCCACCGCGGGGCCGCAGTTCCCCGAGTTCAGCGAGGAGCAGCTGGTCACGGACAACCCCGACGTCTATGTCGCGGTCAAAGGCAGCCAGATGGACCCCGCCGACATATCCAACCGGCCCGGGTACTCCGCGCTCAAGGCCGTCAAGGACGGAAGGGTCTACGTCGTCGAAGACAATCCCTTCGTCAGGTCCGGGCCGAGGATGGTACAGGGGCTCGCGCAGCTGGCGCGGATACTGCATCCCGAGACATTCAAGAAGACCGACTAGCAGGCATCGGTGGCGCGCCGGCGGGCCTTCGTGTTCGCCGGCGGGTAACCGGTCAACGGAGGCGATTCACGTGGATATCGGTGAAAGGACTATAGAGATAGCGCCGCTCGACAGGGCGTCGATGGATAGAGCTCGCGAGAGGCAGGACAGCCTCACAAAGCCGCCGGGCAGTCTGGGGAGGCTCGAGGACATCTCGGTCGCCGTCTGCGGGATGACGGGCCTTGTCCCGCCCGACCTTTCAGAGAAGTCGGTCATCCTCTGCGCCGGGGACCACGGAGTGACCGAGGAGGGAGTCAGCCCCTACCCGTCGGAGGTGACGGCACAGATGCTGATGAACTTCGCTTCCGGTGGCGCCGCCATCAACGTACTGGCGCGGCACACAGGCGCTCGCGTCGTGCTGGTCAACGCAGGTTGCGCCTGTGAGGTCGACCACCCGGGCATCATGAACCGGCGGGTGCGGCCGGGCACCGCGAACTTCACGCGCGGAGCGGCGATGACGCGGGCGGAGGCGGAGGCCGCGGTCGCCGTTGGACTGGACGTCGCCGCCTCCGAGATCGAACGAGGTTCGAAGCTGGTCGCTACCGGAGACATGGGTATCGGGAACACGACTGCCTCCAGCGCGGTGGTCGCGGTTCTGACGGGACTCCCGCCGCGTGCGGTCGCCGGGCGTGGAACAGGCCTGGACGACGCGGGGCTCGAGCGCAAGATCGCCGTCATCGAGCGGGGCCTGGAAGTCAACAGCCCGCCCGCTGGCGACCCCCTGGAGGTTCTCGCCGCGGTGGGGGGACTGGAAATCGGCGCGCTCGCCGGGGTCATGCTGGGTTGCGCCCGTGCGCGGGTGCCGGTCGTGGTCGACGGCTTCATCTCCGGCGCGGCGGCCCTCCTGGCAGCCAGGCTCTATCCGGGCGCGGAAGATTACATGATCGCGTCGCACCTCTCCGTGGAGCCGGGACATCAGGCGGCGCTCGATGAGATCGGCCTCGCGCCGTTCCTGGACCTGAGAATGCGCCTGGGAGAAGGTACGGGGGCCGTGCTCGCGATGTCGGTTATCGACGCGTCGGTCCGGGTGCTTGCGGAGATGGCGACGTTCGACGAGGCGGGCGTATCCCGCGAAAGTGAAAATGTCGAAAAGTAGGCTGGCCCTGCTGGCACTCGCGGTCGCGTTGTTCTTTATTTTCGCGGTGCTGCTCTCGCTCGCGCTGGGGCCCGCTAACCTGTCCCCGGCCAAGGTCGCGAAGTATCTCTTCAGCGGACAGCAGCCGGGTGACGCGGGAAGCACGATCTTCTGGCAGATACGCGTGCCGCGGGTCCTGCTCGCCCTGCTGGTGGGAGCGGCGCTGGCGCTGGCGGGAGCCATTCTCCAGGGCTTGTTTCTCAACCCGCTCACCGACCCCTACGTGACCGGCGTATCGTCCGGCGCCGCGCTCGGGGCGACCATCAGTTTCTTCTTCAACATGCCCGCGGTCCCGTGGCTGTCCCTGTTCGCGGTGATCGGGGGCGTCGCGACCCTCTTTTTCGTGTACTCCCTGGCGCGCAAGCGCGGGGTGCTGAACATCTACCAGTTGCTGCTCGGAGGCGTGACCATCTCCTACCTCTTCCTGGCGCTAGTGTCAGTGCTGATGATCAAGTCCGGCCGCGACATGCACGCGATATTCTACTGGCTGCTCGGGAGCTTCTCCGGGCGCGGCTGGACCGAGGTCAAGATCGCACTGGTAATCATTCCTTTCCTTGCGGTACCTTTCTTCTTTGTCGACGAGATGAACATCCTGCTGCAGGGCGAAGAGCGCGCGCTCGAACTGGGCGTGAACGTCGAGATGGTCAAGGTCGTGCTCTTCTTCGTGGCCGCGTTCGTCACCGCGATCGCGGTGTCGGTCTCCGGAATAATCGGCTTTATCGGCCTGGTGGTGCCCCACATCTCGAGGCTGATCACCGGCCCGGACCACCGCAAGGTGCTACTGATGTCGGTGTTCATCGGGGCGGCGGTGATGGCGCTCTCGGACCTCGTCGCGCGCGTCGCGTTCGCCCCATCGGAGATCCCCGTGGGAGTCGTCACGATATTCTTCGGCGCACCTTTCTTCATCTATCTGCTGAAGAGGAGGACCTGAGATGTCGGTCTTCGAGCTGACTGACATATCGTTCGCCTATATCGAGCAGCCGGCCGTCAGAAAGGTGTCGTTCAGCGTCGAGGAAGGCACCTTCGTGGGCATCGTGGGACCGAACGGCAGCGGCAAGAGCACCCTGCTCAAGATGATGGACAGGCTCATCGCGCCGGACGAAGGGACCCTGTCGCTCAACGGACGCCCGCTCGCCTCCTACAAGCGCCGGGACATCGCGCGCGAGATAGCCCTCGTGCCGCAAACCTTCAGCCTGGACTTCCAGTTCACGGCGCGAGAAGTGATCGAGATGGGCCGCTACGCGCGCAAGGGGTCCGGCAACCACAGGTGGTCCGTCCAGGAGCTCCTGGACAAGCTGGAGATCGCCGCGCTCGCCGACAGGCCCTTCCCCGAACTGTCGGGCGGAGAGAAGCAGATGGTGGTGCTCGCCCAGGCACTGGCGCAGGAGCCACGCGTGCTTCTGCTTGACGAGCCCGCCGCGCACCTGGACGTCTCTTACCAGCTGAGGCTCTTCGACTGGCTTCGCAAGCTGAACGAGGAGGGGCTTACCATCGTCTGCGTCCTGCACGACCTGAACCTCGCCCTCCTCTACTTCGAGAGTATGCTGATGCTGAGGGAAGGCAAGCTCTTCTCGTCGGGGGACACCGAGACAGTACTCTCGCCGGAGTCGATCGAGTCTGTCTACGGCGTGCGGGCGTACCTCCACAGACATGCGGGGCGCACGTTCCTCACTTTCTCACCGCGGGCCCGCGCGAAGCAAAAGGAACGCGTACACCTCGTCTGCGGCGGGGGCTCGGGGGCTGCGCTGATGCGCGAGCTCACCGATATGGGGTTCCTGGTCTCCGCGGGCGTCGTGAACGCGATGGACACGGATGAGGTCACGGGCCGCGAGCTGGGGCTCCCGATCGCCGCGGAAGCGCCGTTCACACCGATCACCAACGAGGCCTTCGACGAGAACATGGAACTGATCACAAAGGCAGATGTAGTGATACTGACAGAGGTTCCCATCGGGACGGGCAACTTCAGGAACATGAATGCGCTGGAGAGGGCCTCGGCGATGGGAAAGAACGTGTGGGTGATCAAAGGCGTCGCAGGGCGGGACTTTACGAACGACGCTGTACGGGCGCTTGACGCGTTAGGCGGAATCCGGTATTTCGGCGGCACACGCGAGATAATCAAGGAGCTTTCTGAACATGAGTGACAACGAAAGCCGGCGGCTCGTCCTGGTCACCGGGGGCGTCCGAGGCGGCAAGAGCACCTACGCGCTCGAGCTTGTCAGGGCCGCCTCCGACAGAGTGCTTTTCGTGGCGACCGCCCTCCCCAATGACAGCGAGTTGCTGGAGCGAATCGACAAGCACAGGGCCGAGAGGCCGCGCACCTGGCGTACAGCCGAGGCGACTGAGGGCGCTCTCGGCGCGCACCTTGAGGGCGATGAGCCCGCTCTCATTCTCGATTGCCTGACACTGTACGTCGGGCGAAGGCTGACCGAGGGAGTCCCGGCCCGGTCGATCATAGAGGAGGTCGAAGAGGCGTGCGGCTTGATGTCTGAGAGGTTCGGGCTGGCGGTCATTGTGACGAACGAGGTCGGTTGGGGCGTTATACCCGATAACGAGCTGGCCAGGGCGTACTCCGAAGTGCTGGGAAAAGCGAACCAGGTCGCCGCCGCCCGGGCTGACGAGGTAGTGCTGATGGTTTCCGGGATACCCATGAAGGTGAAGTAGATGGCAGCGACGCTGATGGTCCAGGGCACCGCGTCTCACGTCGGGAAGAGCATCGTCTCGGCAGGCCTGTGCAGGCTGTTCGCCAATGAGGGCCTGCGGGTAGCGCCTTTCAAATCGCAGAACATGAGCCTGAACTCTTTCGTGACAATCGACGGTGGAGAGATTGCACGGGCGCAGGAACTCATGGCGCGCGGCGCCAGGGTGGCGCCCACGGTCGATATGAACCCGATACTGCTGAAACCAAAGGACAACCACTGCTGCGAGGTCATGGCGATGGGCAGGTCCATCGGCGACTTCTCAGCGAGGGATTACGCGAAGAAAGTGCGGCCCGAGGCGCTCAAGACCATTGCGTCTTCGCTGGAGAGGCTGACCTCGGAGTTCGACCTGGTAGTCATCGAGGGCGCGGGGAGCCCGGCAGAGATAAACCTGCGCAAGTACGACATCTGCAACATGAAGGTAGCGCGGATGGCGGGTGCGCCCGTCCTGCTGGTAGCTGACATCGATGCCGGCGGGGCGCTGGCGGCTGTGGTAGGGACGCTTGCGCTTCTTACCCCGAGCGAGCGGGAAATGGTCAGGGGCACGATAATCAACAAGTTCCGCGGAGATCTGAGCCTGCTCGAGCCGGGGCTCGACTTCCTGCAGAAGAAGACTCAGAAGAAAGTGCTCGGTGTGCTTCCGTACTACGACTGTTCTTACCTGGATGAAGAGGACACACTGTCAGACCACGGTGTCAGAGGGTCAGCCGAGGTGGCGGTGGTACGGCTGCCGTACACCTCGAACTTCACTGACTTCGAGCCTGTCGCTCGCCAGGTGCCGCTCACCTGGGCGCGGAAGCCCGGGGAACTGGAGGGGGCGCGGGTCATCATCATCCCCGGGACCCGGAACACGGTCCTCGACCTCGAGTGGCTGAAGAGGAGCGGGTTCGCGGAGGAGATCAGGTCGAAGGCCGCAGGGGGTGCCGCCGTAATCGGCGTGTGTGGCGGCTTCCAGATGCTCGGTGAGCGTCTCCTTGATCCCGACGGCATCGAATCAACGGCAGGCACGCACGAAGGCCTCGGGCTGCTGCCGCTTTCGATCACTTATGAGAGCCCCAAGATGACGAACCAGGTGCGGGCGAGCGTCCTGGAGGACATCGCTATGCTGCCGGGGCTGCGGGGGTGCAAGCTCAGCGGGTACGAGATACACATGGGCAGGGCGACGGTATCCGGCGGCTTGCGTCCTCTCCTCTTTGAGAGAGACGGCGTCGCCGCGAGCCATGACGGCGCCCTGTCATCTGACGGAATGGTCTTCGGTACTCACCTGCACGGGCTCTTCAACAATCCGGAGGCCGTAGAAGCGCTGTGCCGGTTCCTGGGGATTCCGGTCAGGGAGGATGACTACAACGAACGCGCAGAGAAAAGCCTGGACGAGTTTGCAGCGATTATCGCGGAACGCCTCGATATGCAGTACCTTCACGATCTTGTGAGGCAGGAGTGACGGACATGGGGGAGATCATGATCGCTGCCGCGCTCGATGTCCTGTCGGGTGACCCTCCCGACCGGTTGCACCCGGTCTGGTGGCTGGGAAGGGCGATCTCGTGGCTCGAGACCGTCACCTACAGGCTTGACGGCGGGTTGGCCGGCGGCGTCGCTCTCGCCGTCGGGGCGGTAGCCATATCGCTCGCGTGCGTGGCCCTGTTCCTTGCCTCATCGCGGCTGGCGGGCCATCGAGCGCGTCTCATTGCCGGCGCCCTCGTTATCTACACGACAGTCTCGTTCAGGACACTTACGCGGACCGCGCTGGACATCCGGGCGCTTCTGGACGCAGGCCGCCTGATTGATGCCCGTTCGCAGTTGCTGGCGCTCGTCGGGCGGGACCTCGATGACCTGACGGAAGAGGAAGCCGCGCGCGCGACGGTGGAATCTGTCGCGGAGAACACCTCCGACGGGGTGATCGCCCCGCTCTTCTACGCCGCGCTCTGGGGGCCTGCCGGCGCCGCCCTGTACAGGACCGTGAACACCCTGGACTCGATGGTGGGATACGACAATGAGCGCTACAAGACGTTCGGGACAGCGTCCGCGAAGCTCGATGACCTGCTCAACCTGGTCCCGGCAAGGTTGACGGCGATTGCGATGCTGGCGGCCGGCGTGGTTCTTCATAGAGACGCGGTGCGGGCTCTCGGCGTCATGCGCCGCGACGCACCCGGGCACAGGAGCCCGAACGCCGGCTGGCCGGAAGCCGCCATGGCGGGGCTCCTCGGAGTGAGGCTCGGGGGTGTGAACCGCTACGGGGGACGGGAAGTCCTCTGCGCCGAACTCGGCGACCCGCTCGAGGCGGTCAAACCCGCGTCGATCGGTGAGGCGGTGCGGCTTTCAACCGTGACCTGCGGGCTGGCGCTGGTTACACTTGCGTTTGTGCGTGCAAGAACGATAAGGCGGTCGAGATGAAAAGGGTCCACGGGTCCAGGACATCGGCGCACCCCGAGGGTGTCGTAGACTTCAGCTCGAACGTCAACAGCTTCGGTCCCCCTGAGTCCGTGGTGGAGTTGCTTCGGGCCGCACCGGAAGAGGCCATATCCTCCTATCCCGACCCGGGGTACCCGGCCGTGCGGGAGGCGCTTGCATTCTATACGGGGAGGCGCCCCGACGAGATCATGCTTGCGAACGGCTCGGTAGAGATCCTCTACTGGCTCTGCTACGCGCGGCGGCCCGAGCGCGCGCTCGTACTCTCCCCCGGTTTCTGCGAGTACGAGTTGGCCGCGCGGGCGGCGGGCGCGGTGGTGGAAGAGAACTTCCTCGAAGTGGAGGCCGGTTTCGCGCTGGACATCGAGAGGGCAAAGGAGCAGGCTTCAGCGGCTGACATCGTGTTCGTGTCCAACCCGAACAGCCCGACCGGGAGGCTGTTCACCCGCGTCGAGATCCTCGAGCTCACCGGCGCCCTCGGTCCGGGAGCGCTGATGCTTGTCGACGAGGCGTTCATGGACTTCTGCAGCGGCCAGCACGAGCTGAGCTGCCTCTCTGACATCAGCGAGAACCTGTGGGTGTCCCGGAGCCTGACCAAGTTCTTCAGCCTGGCAGGCCTGCGGGCCGGATACATGGTCGCCCCGGGTGCGGACATCCTCCGGATGGAAGAGCGTACGCCGCCGTGGAGCCTGAACAGGTTCGCGGAGAAAGCCATACTGGCCGCGTTGGAGGACTCGGAGTATATCACCGGCATGCCCGGGCGCATCGCGGCGGAGAGAGAGCGCTTCGCCGCTCTCCTTGAGGAGACGGGACTGGTCAAGGTCTATCCGTCATGCGCTAACTTCCTTCTCGTCGGGCTCTCGCGTGGCGGACCCGATGCTCCCGAGCTGGCCTCCAGGTTGCTGAAGCACGGGTTCCTGGTGCGCGATGCCTCGAGCTTCTCCGGGCTTTCGGAGAAGTTCATAAGGCTCGCTGTTCGGAGTCGTGCTGAAAACGAAGTGCTGGTCGGGGTGTTGGTCGATGTCTGGGAATCGGGAGGGGCCTGATGTGAAGAAGACCCTGGAGAGGCTCGCGGCAGCACTGAGCTTCCTGACCATCCTGCCCGTACCCGGGAAAAGGGAGGTCAACCGCAGCTCCGCTTTCTTCCCGCTCGCGGGCTGGATCATCGGGGGCACCCTTTTCGGGATAATAACCGCCGCCGCGAGCCTCCCTGTGCTGGCGCGTGCGTTCCTCGTGGTGGCGGCCTGGGAGCTCGCGAGCAGGGGACTGCACGTGGATGGCCTGGCGGACACCGCCGATGCCTTCATCGCGAGCGGCAGCAAGGACCGCGTCCTGCGCATACTGGACGATTCACACACCGGGGCGTTCGGGGTCCTGGCTATCGGCCTGCTGCTGCTCGGCAAGTTCGCCTTTCTTTCGAGCCTTTCTTTCAACACCGGGCGCGTGGCGGTGCTCTGCGCCTGCGTCGTCGGGAGGTTCGGCCTTTGCCTGTTCGCGGGGCTCTTCGGGGCCGCCCGCGACGAAGGCCTGGGAAGCGCCATCATCAACAGCACGGGGTGGCTCGAGGTGGCGGTCGCCGCGGTGCTCGCCTTCGCGCCACTGGGCGCATTCTTCGGGATCAGAGCCCTTTACGCAAGCTGCGGCCTTGTGCTCGGTCTCTTGCTCGCGATGTACTCGCGCTGGAAGATCGGCGGGCTCACTGGCGACATACTCGGCGCATGCATGGAGCTGTCCGAACTGGCGGTCCTCTTCACCTTTCTCTTCCTCTGAGATCAGAGAGCACCACACAACCCCGCCCTCCCCCTTGGTCTTTACCTTTTTGGACAGGAAACAGAGAATAAACCTGTAAGCATTTCCGACCTTCGAGCGTCTGTGATCTATGGAACCTGAAGAAGAAGCCAGACTAACTGAGCAGGCGAAGACCGACCCTGAGGCGTTCGGCTCGGGCATACCTGCCTATCCCGGCAACGCGGTCGCCAGGCTCTCGTCGAGTGCCACGTCCTATAGCGACGCCGACGTGCAGGCCGGAGCGACCTACACCTACGCCGTCGTCTACGCGTCCGGCGGCAACGCGATGGGAGTCAGCAACACAGTGAGTGTGACTGTGCCGCAGCCGTCTCCGACGTCACTCAACGTCTCGCTGAGCGGCTTCCCGGTCACCGGTGGCTTCCAGTTCAAGTGGAGCGCCGACGGCGTAGCGGATTCGTGGGTGGTCCTGCGCTCCCAGGGCGGGTCATCTTTCTCGCCCTACGCCGCGGTCAGCGGGGACGGGTCGGGCGGCTCGTACACCGACCCGAAGGTGGACCCCAAGGCGACCTACTCCTGGCGGGTCCAGGCGATGGTCGGCGGCCGGGTGGCCGGCACCAGCAACACCTTCAGCAACTAGTGATCAGGTAGTGCAAAATAGGGACAGGCACCTTTTTGCATCACGTGCTGTGATCAAATCAGACTCTTAAGATGCAAAAAGGTGCCTGTCCCTATTTTGCACTACCGTCTATTCGACGAACAGGTCCTTGTAGCGCTCGCGCAGTTCCCTCTTGAGGATCTTCATGGTCGGGGTGCGGGGCATGTCGTCCTCGGTGATTATCACCACGGCGCGCGGGCTCTTGTACCTCGCGATGTTCTCCCGGCACCACTCGTGGAGCTCGTCCGTCGACGCGTCGGAGCCTTCCTCCAGGACGCAGATCGCCACGGGGCACTTCTTTCTTTGTCGGGTGGGGTATGCCGACGATCGCCACCTCGCAGACAGCGGGGTGCTCGAGTATCTCCTGCTCGACCTCCACCGAGAACACCGAGTAGACGCCGCTCTTCACCACGTCCTTCTTGCGGTCGGCGAAATAGACGCGGCCGTACCGGTCCTTCTTCGCCATGTCTCCCGTGCGGAACCAGCCGTCGACCATCTGGGCGGCGGTCTCCTCAGGCTTCGCCCAGTAGCCCTTCATCACGCAAGGGCCCTTGACCGCGAGCTCACCGACCTCGCCGGTCGGCACCTTCCTGCCCTCTTCATCGACGACACGCACCCTGATGGGAGGCATCGGGAAGCCGACGCACTTGGGCGGGAACGTGATGCCCGGCAGCGGCATCTTGAGGCAGGTCAGCGACGAGAGCTCGACCATGCCGTACGCGTCAAGGAACAGCGAGTCGACTTCGACCGGGCCGATCTTGAGCCGCCCGCGCTTGCGGAACTCCTTGGCGATCTCGTCGGGCATGGCGTCCGCGGACGAGCCCCAGATGCGCACCGAGGAGAGGTCGTGGTCGTCGAGCCCGGCTTCCAGCAGCATCGTGTACATCGCCGGCACACCCACGAAGATGGTCGCCTTGCTGTCCTCTCTCCCCTGGAGGATGCGGTTGGGGTCGAACGAGCGGATGAACATGCCGGTCAGCCCGCCCGAGAGCGAGATGAGGCAGAGCCCGAAGCCGAAGAGGTGGGCCAGTGGCAACGCCATCACGCCGATGTCCTTCGCGGTCGTGGGGACGATAGCCGCGGTGAGCCGCTGCGCCGTCAGCAGGCTGCGCGAGGTCATCATCGCGCCCTTGGGGAAGCCAGTGGTCCCCGAGGTGTAGAAGATGCCCACGAGCTCGTCGGGGTCCTTGTCCTGGCAGGGATAGGTGGAAGGCGCGGCCTCGATGAGCGGCTTGAGCTCGATGAACTCGCCGGGCAGTCCCTCGGCCTTCTCCATCACGGCCCAGCGCTCGATGGTCGGTACCGCCGACTGCTCCTTGATCTGGAACTCGAACACGGGCTTGTCGGTTATCATCAGCTTCGCGCCGGAGTCCCCCGCGATGTAGGAGATCTCCTTGGCCGTGAGCATGAAGTTCAGCGGCACCGCCACCGCGCCGATCTTCATGAGCGCGAAACAGGTGAAGGGGATCTCCATGCGGTTCGACATGTCGACTATGACGCGCTCGCCGGGCTGCACGCCGAGGTCTTTCACCAGCACGTTCGCGACCCGGTCGGTGTACTCACGCCACTGGTTGTACGACTGCCTGTCCCCCGTCATGAACGAGTACTTCATAGGCCGGTCGAGGATGAAGCAGGTCTTGTCGCCGTACATGTCAGCGAGCTTGTCCATGAAGTTGCCGAAGGTGATGGAACGGTCGGCGGCGATGCGGAACTTCTTGACCAGATGACTCATGAAGACCCCTTTACGGTCGGAATCGGTACCGGGAGAAAAGTCTATCGGCTAAGGCGCGACAGTGCAAAACGCAAAATAGGGACAGGCACCTTTTTGCATTTATATGGATTCATCCGGTCAAACTCGTGGAAATGCAAAAAGGTGCCTGTCCCTATTTTGCGTTTACGAGTTGTTGCCGGGTTCGATCGCCACGTACTCGGCGATCGACTTCACCTGCGGGATGGGAAGACCTTGCTCGAGGAGCGAGCGGATGTGGGTCTCGACGGCCTTGGTCATGTTGTGCTCGGCTTCCTCGCGGCTTGAGCCGGTGGCGACGCAGCCGGGCAGGTCCGGAGCGTACACAGTGTAGCTGTCCGAGGTCTTCTCTAGAACTATGAGAAAGCGATGCAACTTCCGTTCTCCTTCAGGCCATCCGTTCCCGAGTTGTAAGCGCCTCTGAAGCGCCCACCCCTCAACGCCGCTACTAAGGCTTCGTCTGATTGTATCGAATCCTTGAACACAGTGAAACAGCGCCCGATCTGGAACTCGTGGTGCGAGTCGCTGCCCCCGGTCCCCACAAGCCCGTACCTGCCCGCGAGCTCTAGCCCCGCCGCGTTTCCCTGCGGTGTGCACCCCCCGTTGTGCGTCTCGAGCGCGTCGACGTTCCTCAGCAGCCAGTCCGCGCGCTCCGCCCCGTGGACCCGCTCCAGCTCGCCCGTCACCCGGCACGAATGCGCCGGGACGATGACGGCGCCCGCGCGCCTGCACGCCTCGAGGAGCTCTTCAAAGGACGTCTTCCAGCCTGGCGCGTCACGGTACAGCCCGTACACCAGCATGTCGCCGAGCTCGGTGTAGATCTCGATGCCGCGGAAGACGGGAAAGCCGAACTTGCGGCCCAGCGCGCTCGTCACCTCCGCGCCTTCGATCTCGTCGTGCTCGGTCACGCAGATGCCGTCCAGCCCCGCCGCCATCGCCACCACTACTGCGCGCTCGGGGTCGATGAGGCTGCAGGGAGAGGACACGGTTGTGTGCACGTGGAGGTCTATCTTCAAGGCTACTCCCCCGCTCCTGTGACGTCGGCGAAGTACCCGATCAATTGAGCCGTCCTCTCCGCGGCGCTGCACATCAACCGGTTGCGCAGCGTGACCAGGTCGGCGAGTTCGATCCGGGGGCTCGACGGCAGGAACCTGTGGTACGGATAGTATGGGTCGCCGCGGTACGCGCCCTTCCAGCCATCGGACGTCCACCTCGGGCCGCCATAGTACTTCTTGAGGATTGGCGCGATCTCATTCGGCTCATCGGGGTCCAGTGTGTCGCGGCCCCGCGACTCCAGGGCCATCGCGATAAACAGCGCCCGGTGCATGTCGGCGTCCCCGTCGTAAGGCGGGCCCGCGGGCTCGCGCAGGTGGAAGCGACGGGACGACGACACGAGCTCGAGGTTGTCCGCGATGCGCGTGCGAAGCCCGTGGCTGACGCAGTGCGTGTGGGACGGCACCGCCATGTCCTGGAGCAGGTGGCAGCAGTAGCCGAGGAACGTGTAAGCCTTAACAGGGTTGTCTATCCGCAGGTGGACCAGCGCGCGCTCCCACCAGTCGGCGAACTCCTCGAGCGCGTTCACGGTGCGCTTGTCGTCGATGCCCCTGCCGAACAGGGGGTCGTACATGTGCGAGTATTCCCACTCGAGCTTGCCCGGCTTCTTGCGCATGTCTGACTCGACGAGGTCGAGCATCCCGCAGCCCGTCTCGATGTCGTGGGCGTGCTTCGCCAGCTCGGAGTCGCTCGAGACCGCCTTGCCCTTCACCACGTGCCGGACCGCCTGGCGCGCGAGGTCCTTGTGGTCGTCGGTATGGACGATGGGTGTGGCGTAGCGAATGTGCCCGAACCACCCGGGCGACATCAGCAGCGCGAGGCGGGACGCGTCGAACACAGCACCGCACAGCGCAAAGAATCGTGCGTACCTCTTTTTCATGGAGGTAATGTTAGCAGTAACGTGGCGGCGTTACCGGAAGAAGGCGCTCAAGTACTCTCCGGTCTCCGCGAGCATCTCGAAGCGGGGGCCCTGCGCCAGCGTCACCTTGTCCTTATGCCCCTCCACCTTCTCGCGGTGCTGAGCGAGCGCCCCCCAGAGGACGAACCTCCTCACCGCATTCACCATGGTCGTCTTCGACACCGACTCGGGACGCTTGATTGAGCCGTCCTTGAGCATGCGCTCGCCTTCGGCCAGGCACTTCTCGATCAGGTCGTCTCTCGAGATGTTCCCGGCGCCGAGGGAGCCGGCCGCGCGCGTTGCGACCAGGTAACCCTCCAGGTACGAGCGGGTGAGCGAGGCGAAGACGCCGACGTCTTCAGGGCTCACGTCCGCGAGCGAGACGCCGGGGCCTGCCGCCGGTCCGAACACGAACTCCTCGTCGAAGAGGTCCCGGAGGAAGGCCAGTTCCTCTTCCCTTTGTCCGTTCCCGGCGGCGTCACCCGAACGACCCCGGCTCGCGGTCGCCTCGAGAGAGGCGTCGAGAAAATGATTGAGCGTGAGGTTCTTGTTGTACTCGAGGAAGCGCCGACCGTTGGCGTCGACGCGGAATCCCTCTTCGCCGTCTCGCGTCACGTGCCCCTCCGTGACCAGCCACTCAACCGCCGACTTCACACCTTCGGGGTCGGCATCCACCGCGAGCGTGCACCCGCGCCTCTCGGCGAAGTCGAGCAGGACCTGCGCGGCGCCCAGGGCGTCCACCTCCGAGACAGTCGAGCCCTCACCCGCCAGCAGAGCGCTCGCCGCGAGCCCCCGCGCTGTGACCGGCGTCACCCTGTTGATGCCGTCGCAGGCGGCCTCACACGTCCCCTGAAGCCCGTACGCGTCCAGCAGCAGCCTCATGCTCATCGGCTCCCCGAACTTCACGTACGCCCTTCCCAGCCTCGTGTTGATCGACCTGTAGATGCGCCCGAAGCCCTTGACGCTCTCTGAGACCTTGCGCCCGCCCGCCATCTCCCTCACGTGAGCGCTCTCCTCGGGCGTCTTGTCGTAGCCGAGGTACACGGGTACCAGCTTGATGTCCCGGCATATCCCCATCTTCAGCGAATCCTCGAGGATGCTCATGAAGCCGGTCTTGGGCTTGGCGAGCTTGCCGTCCCTCGACCGCGTGCCTTCGATGTAGACGACGGTGATGTGGTTCTCCGCGAGCAGGTAGCGCACGTACGCGGAGAACACCTCGGTGTAGAGAGTCTCGCCGGCGAAGGTCCTGCGCAGGTAGAAAGCCCCCGAGTGCCGGAGCAGCCACCCCACCGGCCAGAAGTTCAGGTTGAGCCCCGCTGCCTGCTGCGGCGGCACGAGCCCGGACCGGAACAGCGTGTACCCGATGAGCAGCGGGTCGACGTAGCTCTTGTGCGAACACACCAGCACGATCCTCGAGCGCGGTTCGCATTCAGTGATGTACTGTATGCCGGCGCGGTCCACCTCGAGGTCGGTGAGGAAGCGGTCGAACACGAAGTCCACCGCGCGCGCGAACCACCGCACGACCCCGACCCTGTAGTCGGAGGCGATCTCGTCGATGTGAGCACGGGCCTCGCCCAGCACCGCTTCGCGCGTCGTGCCCTGCCCGAGCGCGTACTCCTGCATGTAGGAGGCAAGCACCGGGTCGGCAAGCACCCTCCTCTTGACCTCCCGGACCGGCATGACCGGCGGTCCGGCGCATGCCCTGCGCTGTGACTCGATGTTGCCCCTCATCTCGAGGCGCAGCGCGGCCGCGAGCTCGGTGGGCTCCGTCTCCTCGCGCGCGGCGAGCCACTTTGAAAGCACGACGGGCCTGCAGTTCTTGACCCGCCCGGTGCGGACAGTCCGCGCGACGGACGAGGCGCGCCTGACGATGCTCTGAGGTGAGACGCGGTAGGCCTTGGTCGCGGCCGAGACGCTCGACGAGTCAGGCGATAACTGGTGCGAGGCGCGGGCCACGGGGATGAGCCTCATGGACACGTCGCTCTCGCGCTGTATCCAGACCAGGGCCTCAAGGGGGCTCGCCGCGCCATCCAAGGCGCGCGCTTTCGCTCCACCCCGCCGGAGCCTTCCAGCGGCTCTCTCGAGCCGTGATGCCTTCCCGGGCGCCTTGACGGTCTCCGGGCCGACCTCGACCACGTTGATCTTCCCGGCGTGCCGCAGCCTCGCCGCGAGCACTATCTTCCGCCAGTAACCCGCCCGCGGCACCACGAAGACATTAAGGGGTGAAGCGATGACCCAGCTCGCGCGGTTCGGCTCGCCCGTGATGCGGCGCCCCTCGTAGGAGCCCTGTTCCAGCGGGCTCATGACCCCCGAGAGCACCTTGATGAGAGCGCGGGCGACGGGGTCGGGCTTCCAGGCGCAGGACGACGAGACGATCTCGACCGTCTCACGGAAATCGAGCCCCGCGAGCTCCACATGCGGGCGCCGTTCCTCAACTGCCGTTTCCAACCTGCCAACCCCCTTCTATCCGGACCACCGGCACGCCGGCGGTCACGCGTTTTCCTCTCTTGCTGCAGGCCAGGTCGAGGAGCGCTTCCAGGCGCGTCTCCACACCCGCCTTCCCTGTCTGTTCGTCGATGCTGAGCGAGAGCACCGGGAAGTCGAGCTCCGACGACACCCGTCCCAGCACCCCCTTGGCTATGACCTCGGGCATGCAGGTGAACGGAAGGAAGTGCACCACCGCGTCGAAGCCCCGCCTCGCGAACATGGCGGTCGCCCCCACCGACTTCAGCCCGTCACCGCCCACCTCGTGCGAGAGGTACGGCTGCGCCGCCCTGGCGACGGCGTGCTCCGTGTACCCGAAGACCGGGTTGCGCCCGCCCGGGTAGACTGTGTCCGCTATGTTGACGCACCTCTCGACGACCACGCCGCGCTTGCCGAGCCAGCGGTCGATGTCGAAGTTGAAGAAAGGCTCGAGCACCACGAATATCTCCCCGACCAGGCCGATGGTGAGATGCTGGCGCTCGCGGTCGAGCCGCACCAGGCTGAAGCGCTCCTGCGCCTCCGCGCGCGCCCGCTTGATCTCGCTCCGCGTGAATGCCGCGCCCACGATCTCGCGTGCCTCATCGAGGGCCGCGTTCACCGAGCCTTTCTCGGCCTCGAGCCCTCGGAGAGCCATGGCCCATTTCTCCAGCGTGTCGAATACGACCACCTTGGACATCACGTTGGAGAGCTCGCGAGCGAGCCTGGCAAGAGGCACCCGCGACGCGGGAATAATGGACCTGATCCCTCGATAGAAGGCGGAAAGGGACACCGACGGCGGGTCGAGCACGTACATCTCGAACTGATAGCCTTCGCGCTCGAGTATCCTGCGCTGGATCTCGCCGTAGTAGCCGAACCGGCACGGGCCGTGACCGCCGCCCATGACCAGCGTGTCCACTCCCGCGTCGAGCATCTCGACGAAGCTGCCCAGCACGGCCTTCAGCGGCAGGCATGCGAACTCCGGGGAAAGCGCTGCACCGGTCTCCATGGTCTTCTCTGTGAACGGCGGCGTCTCCATGAAGTCGAAATCAAAACGGTACGCCAGGTCTCGAACGATGAAAGGCAGGTTGCCCATGCGCGGTACGGCTACCTTCATGGTGCCACCAACCCGGTGCGTTTCCTTGTCCGCGCGGCGTGCCGGAGCATGTCCACGAACGCCTCGAGCCTGGTGACCAGGCCGGCCTCGGCAGCGTGTTCGTCGAGCGTGATGGTCATGATGGGGACCGACCCCTCCCGCCGGAGCTGGTCCTCGAGCAGCGCGCCGACTATCGAGCCGGGCCCGCACGCGAAAGATGTCACGAAGAGGATGCCCGAGACCGCGCCCGTCCGGCTCCAGTGCAGGACCGCGCCGGCCAGCCTGCTCTCGAAACCCCAGAACACTTTCCTCGGGAGGCTGTCCGCCTGTCGGAGCACTTCCGCCGGGTCGACCTCGTCAACGGTCACCGGCCGCGCGCCCATCGCCTTGAGGCGGTCCAGCAGGCCGAGCGACACTCGCTCGTCGTGGACGTTGTAGAGGTGGCCCGCGACGCCGATGGTGATGTCCGACGGCGCGGAGGCGCCCTCCTCCGCTCCCTGCTCGAGCCGCCCCAGCGAACGCAGCAGCCTGCGCACGGCCGCCGCCGACCGCGCCCTTCCCGCTCCCAGCGTCCGCGCCGTGTGATACCACTCCCGCGCCCAGAGCGACCACGGGTCGCATATGTCCATCTTCGGAGCGACGATCGCCGGCAGTTGGGGGTCCAGCGTCCTGGCGAGGTCGGGCAGGCCAAGAAACTTTGGGCATGAACACCTGCCGTGCCCCTGGCTGACCACGCGCGGCACCAGGATGGCGTCCACGTCGTCCTTGAGCGAGAGGATGTGCCCGGAGAAGACTTTCACCGGGAGGCACGTCTCGTTGTCCGCCCGGGTCGCACCGTCCGTGATTATGTCACCGGTGGTCGGCTCCGAGAGGACGGGCTCCGCCCCGATGCCCTCGAGGAACTCCAGCCAGCAGTCTCCGTAGTGGTGGTACAGCAAGGCCCTGGGGATGCCTACTCTCATTCAGCAGCCACCCCCAGGTCGGCGGCGGGCTGGCCGCAGCCGAGAAGCAGCCCACCGGACTTGACAGGTGACGGGGCCAGGCCGAAGCCTGACCCCCGCCTGCAGGCGGCGCGACGGGGTGTGCCGCATGCCGCCTCGAGCACAGCCGCAGGTTTGCGGGCGCCTGCCAGCACCGACCAGATAGCATTAAGCAGGCACATCTCCAGGCCGAGCGAGCGCCCACGCCTGAGCGCCTCTCCCGCGGTCTGAGCTCCTTCTCTGACACCTCTTACCGCTTCATCGGCGCCCGCCCCGACAATGGAGCGACCGAGGTCGTGGTTCCTGCTGAGCGGTGAAGTGCACGTCGCCAGGAAATCCCCCACGCCCGCAGGGGTAGCCGTCACCCCAGGGTCTCCTCCAACAGCCGCCGCGAAGCGCGCCGTCTCCTCGAGCCCGCGCCAGACGATCGCCGCCGTGGCGTTGTCGCCCCAGCCCAGGCCGCTTGCCATCCCGCAACCCACGGCGTACACGTTCTTGAGCGCGCCGGACACCTGCGCCCCGACGGGGTCGTGGTAAGGGATGAGTGTCAGCAGCGGATGCGAGAGCGCGCGGGCGGCACGCCTTACCTCTGACGCGTCATGCCCGGCGATGCTGGAGACCGCGGGCATCCCCCGGCAGACCTCGCGCGCCAGGTTGGGGCCCGAGAGGACCAGGAAGTCGTCGTGCTTCCGGCGCGGCGAGCCGAGCGCCGAGAGCTCCTCGCGCCAGACCTCCAGGCTCAACAGACCGGTGCCTTTCTCGAGCCCCTTCGTTGCAAGGACCACCCTCGTCCCCTTTTGAGCATGAGCGAGCGTGCCGCGAGCCGCGTCGCGCGACGCGTGCGACGGCACGGCTGCGATTATCGTGGACGCGCCTGTCACAGCGCGCTCGATCGAACAGGTCGCCAGGACATTGCGTGGGATTACGAAATCGTCGAGGTATCTCGAGTTGCTGTGGAAGCGGTTGATCTCCTCGGCCGCGTCGGCCTCTTGCGTGTACAGGTTCACCCGGCGGAAGTTTGAGGCCTGAAGCGCGGCGAGCGTCGTGCCCCACGCCCCGGCCCCGATGACCGCCAGGGTATCGGCATCCTCCGCCTGTCTGGATTTTGTCTGCCTGCCACCCGGATTCAAATGATACCCCTCACCCCGACCCTCGACACAGCGGGCAGGCTTTAGCCTGACCGCACGGTGCGTTAGCACCTCATATCTCACAGCGGTGGAGCGTTTCGAAGAAATGCGCCCCCGCTGAGTTGAATCAGCATCGCTAAACGCTTCCTACCCCTCACCCCAGCCCTCTCCCCAAACAGGAGAGGGAGAATGCTCACGCCGAGCTGGCTACCGCAGCGATCTCTTCGGCGTGCTCCCGTCCCAGCACCCACCTCACGATGGCCAGTGCCACCGCAATCGCAACCCCTGCTCCGGCCGCCGCCACCCAGACCAGGTTGCGGGAACCGCGCTCACCCTCCCGCGCCTCGATCCTTTCACTCCCCAGCAGGCTCTGGACGAGCCTCGCCATCACCAGCGCCGCGAAGTCGTCCGGCGCGCTCACGCGCTCCATCTGAGAAAGGGTCTCGAAAAGGGTCTCGACGACCGCGCTCATGCGCTCGAGGTACGTGCCACACTCGGGGCAGTCTTTCACGTGGCGTCTCAGGAACATCCACCTGACGCGCCCGACGCGTCCGTCCCCGAGGTCCTCTATCGCGTTCTCGGCCCTGATGCATTCGCCGGTCTTCTCTTCTCGGCCGTATCGCAAGTCACATCACTCCCTCCAGTGCCTCACAGAGGAGGCCGCGTGCGCGGTGCCCCCACGTCTTGGCGGTGTTCCTCGGGACCCCCATCACGCGGGCTATCTCCGAGTAACTGAGCCCTTCCATGTGGTGGAGCACCATCACCACCCGGTAGTTGTCCGGCAGCCCCTTCAGCGCGTGGTGGACCACTCTCGCCGTCTCGTTGGAGACGCTGACGGCCTCCGGGTTGTCCGTGTCGGGCCCCGGCGGGTCGAAGGCGGCGGCCGTTGTCCCGTCCGCGCCATTCCCCGCTGAGACCATCATCTCCGAGGGCACATCCCGTCCTCGCGAGCGCCGGCGGAGACTGTCGATCGCCGCATTCGTCCCGATGCGCAGCAGCCAGGCCCTGAAAGGCATCCCGGGCTTGTAGGTCTCGAGCCCCTGGTAAGCCTTGATGAACGCCTCCTGCGCAACGTCCATTGCCTCCGAGTCGCCGACCATCCTGCAGGCGACGTTGAACACCTGGTCCTGGTACTTGAGCACCAGTGCCTCGAACGCTCCGTCGTCGCCCCCGAGGCACTCTCTGACCAGGCGGGCGTCCTCCCTGGCGTCGCGGGAAAGCCTGCTGTTCGGCATGCCTGTCCTTATCTGCTACCGGCCGGTAATATGCGCTATATTCTTACATACGTCGGCACGCGCCCACCGGATTCATCGAAGTCGTGTATTTTCCTCTTTTCTTTGCTTTCGACTTAAGAAAAAGGACCTGACCCCCAGAAGTTAAGTACGGTACCCCTTCTGATATGATTTACCCGGCTGAAAATATGACTGGAGGTACACATATGGGAACCACCCGCGAAGAGACAATCAAGGAGATGAAGTCCACCGGCTACGACGTGCTCGTGATCGGCGGTGGAGTCACCGGCGCCTGCATCGCGCGGGACGCCGCGCTGCGGGGCTTCAAGTGCGCCTGCGTGGACAAGAACGACTGGGCTTTCGGCACCAGCAGCCGCTCGTCCAAGATGATCCACGGCGGCATCCGGTACCTGGAGATGTTCGACTTCAAGCTCGTCTTCGAGGCGTGCAGCGAGCGTCGCCAGTTGCTGCTGAACGCGCCGCACCTCGTCTATCCCCAGCCGTTCACCTTCCCCATCTACAAGGGGGACAAGAACGGTATCTTCATGATCGAGTCGGGGCTCATCCTCTACGACATGCTGGCGCTGTTCCGCAACGTCCAGAACCACAAGATGTACATGCACGACAAAGCGATGGAGCTCGAGGACAGCCTGGACAGCGAGCGCATCAAGGCCGCCGGGGTCTTCTACGACTGCTCGACCGACGACGCGCGCCTCACCCTCGCTTTCGCGCTGACCGCCATCGATGACGGCGCCGACTGCGCCAACTACGTCGAGGTGGTCGAGCTGCTCCGCGACGGCGGACGCCTGGCGGGGGCGCACGTGCGCGACGTGCTGACTTCAGAGGAGTTCGACATCGAGGCCCGGGTTGTCGTCAACGCGGCCGGCGCCTGGGGCGACGAGGTCTGCGAGCTCGATGAGAAAGACGCGCCGAAGAAGCTGCAACTGACCAAGGGCTCACACATCATGGTGCCGCGCGGCCGCGCGAGCACCAGGAACGCGCTCCCGATCGTGAGCCCGACTGACAAGCGGCTCATGTTCGTGATACCGAGAGGCCACTTCGCCCTCATCGGCACGACCGACACCTATTACCACGAGGACCTGGACAACCCGTTCGCGACCAGGGAGGACGTGGAGTATATCCTGGAGGCGGCGAATGACATCCTGCCCCGCGCACACCTCGACAAGGCGGACATCATCAGCACTTACGCGGGCCTCCGGCCGCTCGCCATGCAGGAGGGCGGAGTGGACGTCGCCGCCAGCAAGGTCTCGCGCGAGCACCGCATCTACCAGGGCCGCTCGGGGATGCTGACGATCGCGGGCGGGAAGCTCACCACCGCGCGCTCGATGGCCGAAGAGATGATGGACCTCGTCCAGATGAAGCTCCTGAAGGAGTTCAAGGTCAGGGCGAAGCGCGGCTGCGTGACCAAGAACCGCCCGATACTGCACGTCCCCGCCCCGGACACCGAGGCGCGGGTCAGGGCGCTCTCCGCGAAGTTGAAGTTCGATGACGACATCCTTTTCGGGCTCTTCAAGCAGGGCACCGAAGCGCTGAGCGTGCTCGCGCTGTGCGACGAGGACCCGTCGCTCGCCGAACCGCTCGGGCCCACCATCCCCAACATCAAGGCGCAGGTCCGTTTCGCGGCCGAGAGCGAGATGGCACGCACAGTCGACGACTTCCTGGTCCGCAGGACAGAGATCTACTACATAGCACCCGACCAGGGCCTTGGTGTAGCACCGGAGGTGGCCCGCATCATGGGAGACCTCCTCGGCTGGGATGCGGACGAAGGAAAGCGCCAGGTCGAAGCGTATAAGAGAACCGTCGAGCTCTCGAGGAGATACGCCACTTGAGGTGGCGGCCGCGCCGGTGGGGTAAGACCCCGCTGGCGCACTGAGGGGTACATGATGGAGCGAACGGTTTTCGTCGATCGCATCGACGCCGGGCAGCAACTCGCCGACGCGTACGACGGCCCTGCCGACAACCTGGCCGTGCTGGGTATCGCGCGTGGGGGCGTCCCGATAGGCTATCCCATCGCAAGGCATTTCAACGCGCCCCTGGAGGTAGTGACCGCGCGCAAGCTTCCGATCCCCTCGAGCCCGGAGATGGGCTTCGGCGCCATCGCGCCGGATGGGACCCGCTCGCTCAACCGCGAGGTCGTGCGCTCATTCGGTATCTCGCCCGAGGAGATCGACAGCATCTCGAGCAACGTGCTCCAGGAGGTTAAGCGGCGCGAGCAGGTCTACCGAGGCGGCAGGCCGCCCATCCCGCTGAAGGGCATGAACGTCATCCTCGCGGACGACGGCCTCGCGACCGGTTACACCATGATCGCGACGATCGAGATGGCGAAGAAGCAGGGCGCGTCTTTCATAACGGTGGCGGTGCCGGTGAGCCCGGCGGATACGGCGGACACGATCAGGGGAATGGTGGACAAGCTCATCGTCCTGCACGTGGCCCACACCTACTCGTTCGCGGTGGCCAGCTTCTACCGCGACTTCCACGACATGAAGGACAGCGAGGTCCTCGAGTACATGGACAAGGCGCGGCTCGAGCGCGAGAAGACTCAGTAGATTACGTCGTTCGTTTTACACTTTTCTTTACACTCGATGCGTTCATGTGCGGGGTAGGAGTGTAAAGAAAAGTGTAAAACGAACGACGTAACCCTTTGTCAGGCGCCTTTCTTCTTCCCCAGGTACAGCCCGATGATCTTCGAGGCGTCCGGCTCGATTATCTTGCCGTGGCCGGGGTACGCCGTCTGCAGGTCCAGGTCCGCCAGCTGTGCCTGGGACTGGTAGATGTCGTCCAGGCTGTCGCTCGCCAGCAGGGCCGGCATTCCCGGGCGGGAGTAGAAATACGACACCATGTCCCCGATGAAGGCGCGCTTGCGCTCGCGGTCCAGGTAACCGACACCGCCGGCCGTGTGCCCGGGCAGCCCCAGCACCTCGAGCCCGAGCTCCTCAATAACGTCTCCGCCCTCCACCTTGCGGTCGATGGTGGTCTTGTCGAACTTCTGGTAATGGTCTACCCAGGACTTCGGAAGCTTGCTCATGATCTTGCCGGAGGTGCTCAGCTCGCTCACCGGCGGCGGCATCTCGTCCCCCTCGATGAGCCCCGCGTCCTGCGCCCCCGCGATCACGGTCGCCCCCGAGACCTCCTTGATCTTCGCCAGGTTGCCGGCGTGGTCGAAGTGGTTGTGGGTCATGAGCACGAACTCGATGTCCCCGACCGAGAGGCCCTGCTCCGTGAGCGTCCTCACTATCTTCTTGTAGGCCTTGGGGTGCAGGGTGTCGACCAGCGCGATGTGCTTCCCCTTGAGGAGATACGCGTTGCCGCCCACGGTGACTATCGGAACTACTTCAAACTCCATGCCCGTCCCCCTTTGACTCGCACCATACTCTGTGCCCGTTTTGATATTATATGTGCCCAGGAGGGTTTGGAGTATACGGCCGAATGGAGTTGCATTATGCGCCTTTCAAGAAGAACACGAGCCTCGGCAGGAGAAGACAACCCGAATCGCGCGGCAGGCCTTGCGATCATCCTCACCGGAGCGGCGCTGGCAGCCGTGCTTTTTCTTGCCCCCGCGTTGCTGGCGCTGGCGCCGGCGACCGCCGCGAACGGACCTCAGCCTCCCGACGGGCTCGACGTGTTCAAGCGGCAGGAGGACCGCGGCCTGCGCATCACCCTCTCCTGGAACGTCCATGACGGCTGCGCCGGTTACAAGGTCTACCGGGCGACACGCGTCGCGGGCCCCTACCAGTACGTCGGCGGCATATCCTCCGCGACGATGAAAGACTTCCCGTTCTTCCTGGACGACACCGCCGCGCCGGGGGGCACCTACTTCTACAAGGTGTCCTCGGTGGACGGCAACTGGGTCGAGGGACCGCAGGCCGGCCCGGTCACCGCCAGCCTGGGCAAGGGCCGCAGGGCGTCAGCCCCGGGCAAGTCGATAGTGGTATCGATCGGCGACCAGCGGGTCTACTTCCTCGAGAACGACGTCGTCGTCAACATCCTGCGGTGCAGCACGGGCGCCGGCGGCACCCCGACCGGCTACTATCACATCATGGCCCATCGCGGGACCGTCAGCGGCTGCAACTACTGGATGGACTGGAGGCCCAACTACGGGATGCACGCGTGGCCGAGCTACCTGGGAGCCTACGAGGAGAACCTCGGAGTCGCCCCGCGCTCGCACGGCTGCGTGAGGCTGCACCCGCTGGAGGCTTACTGGCCGTATCAGTGGGCGCCCGACGGGACTCCTTTCACCGTCATCGGCGGTTCCTACGGCCGCATGCCGCTCGCCGGCCTGAGCCAGACAGCGGGAGTGACCGCGCCGTCCAAGACGTGGTACTTCGCCGAGGGCTACATCGACGCCGAGTTCATGGAGTACTTGCTGTTCTTCAACCCCGGCAAGACCCCCGTGACCGCGCAGACCACCTACCATCCCGAGGGCCGCGACCCTGTCAGGGAAGGCTACCTGCTGCAGCCGGGCGCGCGGGTGACCATCTGTGTGAACAACGTCACAGGGCTGCCGTATTCGGTCGGCCACGGGATAACCGTGACCTCAGAGGGGCCCATCGTGGTGCAGCAGTCCGAGTACTTCAACATGCAGGGACGGCGTGGCGGCACCACCACCATGGGCGCGACCTCTCTATCCCGGACCTGGTATTTCGCGGAGGGTTACACCGGGGCGTATTTCAGCACCTACCTGCTCCTCTACAACCCGGGGGACAAGCTGACCAAGTGCCACGTGACCTATTTCGTCGAAGGCGGTACGCCGTATATACACGAGTTCACAATGCCCCCGCGGAGCCGCGGCACCACTCTGGTCAACGCCCTGCCCGGGCTGCTGGACAAGGGCGTCTCGATCAAGGTCGAATCAACCCAGCCGCTCGTCGCCCAGCGGGCGATCTACTTCGCCTGGAACACCTTCTCCTACGGGGTCAACGGCGGCGACACCGTCATGGGGATCCAGAAGCCCGGCAAGACCTGGTACCTTGCGGAGGGGTGCACAGGCCATTACTTCGACGAGTACATCCTGTTCATGAACCCCACAGGCGATACCGCTAATGTCAACATCGAGTTCGATACCTCCAGGGGGCCGTTCCCCTACCAGGTCCAGGTGGCCCCGTTCTCGAGGGGAACTCTCGCGGTCGACGGCATACCGGGCCTGCAGGACGCCGAGACGGGCGCCACTATAACCTCTGACAGGAACATAGTCGTCGAGCGCTCGATGTACCTCTCGCGCGATTCGAGGCGCGGGGGCGATGTCTCCATCGGCGTCACCGCCCTGTCGAAAGACTGGTATTTTGCCGAAGGATATACCGGCGGGACGTTCGACGAGTACATCCTGGTCATGAACCCCGGGGCCGACCCGGCAAGCGTCACCTACCTGTTCCACCTCGAGAACGGTGCCGACGTGGGAGCGACGTTCGTGGTCGGACCGAAGAGCAGGTTCACCCTCCACGCCGACGACATCCCCGGTGTGCAGTGGGCGGGCAGCGCGCTTGAGGTGCACTCCGACAGGCCGGTGGTCGCCGAGCAATCCGAGTACTACTGCGTGCCGCGCTGAAGCCGCGGCAGTCGTTCGACCGGGCGCCCGCGAAGTGGTCTGCCTGAATTGCTGAAGTGCCCTTACCGGCTGTTAACAAAGGACATGCCGCACGCGTCTAACTGTTGTTATAATCTAGTGCGATATGCACCAGCGGAGGTCAACAACGCATGGAATGTGAGTTCTGCGGAGAAGAGATAACCCCCGGCGCGCTCGCGTGCCCACGGTGCGGCAGCCCGGCTCCCAGGCAGGCGGCGCAGCCGTCCTCAGGTGACGCTGCCGCCCAGGCTCCGGTGGCCGGACAGCCCGGCACAGCGCAGGCCGCGATGCCGCCCGTGGACGAGAAACCCCCCGACCCGCCGCTCGCGAAACTCGAAGAGGACTTCATCGCACTCGCGGAAGAGACAGTGGCCTTCGATGACCCCGCCCCGACTCCCGAAGCCGCCGCGAAGAACGGGGGCGTCCAGGCCGGCGCCGTGCCCGTAGGCGTTGCCGCCATCACCGACGCGACCGTCCTTCCGGGAGGGCAGATCGTCCCCGAGACCGTCGCGATAGACGGTACGCTCATTGGCGGGTACAAAGGCCCGGAGACGTCTTCGGTCGCCGGCGCGGGAGAGCAGACCGAAGATGACCCGTTCGGCCTGAACATAACCGAGAAGGCCCCACCCGAGAAGGCCGAATGGAAGCCGATGCGCGCCGCTTCGTGGCGCTACCGCCCCTGGTGGAACGTCACCGTCCTGATAATCGGCCTCTTGCTGCTGGTCGGGGGCATCGGCTTAGGTATCTACTTCGGCTTCCTGAGGACGAGCGGCCCCGACAAGGGAGCTCCGGTCGGCGCGGTCAAAGACTACGTGGTCGCGGCCGTGTCAGGCGACCAGACGGTGCTGAACCAGTTCGCCGCGCCGGGCAACACCTACAAGGACAGTCTTAATATCATCCTCAAGGCCTACGAGAAGTACGGGATGGTCTCGGTCAAAGGCTTCGACGGCAAGACGACCCAGATCTCGGGCACCAACGCCACGGTGCAGATCGACAAGCTCGAGGTCGAGATCACCAACGAGAAGGGCGACAAAGAAGTGATATCGGTGCTGGACATCAGACAGCCTTTCAAACTCCCCACGTCTGTCCAGTTGATAGAGCAGAACGGCGACTGGAAGGTCAAGAGCTAGGACAAGCGCCGGTGTAAAACCGGGCTATTTGAACTCCGCCTGCTTCCATTCTGAATAGACCATCACGGCGCCATCCACCACAAGCCCTACGCGGTAACTGTAGGTGTGACCGGCAACAGCGCTGTCATCCACGTACAGTAGAAGACGTCGCCGGAGTTGATGACCTTCGAGGTGGTCGTCCCCTGGGGCGTCCTGGAGCCGGCCGGGGCCCTGGCCACCACCCGTTCGAGCAGGAAGCCGCTGAACCTCGACGCGCCTGAGACGCTCCACTCGACCGCCACTCCGCTCGCAACGGGGCTTGCCGTGAGCGAGACGGATACCGCCTTTGGAGGCTTGTCAGGCACCGGGACGTCGACGATCACTGTGTTGCTGTAGACCACGTACGTGGTATCGCTCCTCAGGGCAGCGAGCCTGTACTGGTAGGTGTGCCCCTGCTGGATGCTGTTGTCGGAGGCGGACGTCAGCGAGGTATCCGAGTACCTCGCGATCTCGTTGTCAGGGTACGCCGGCTCTGCGCCCTCCGACCGCAGCAGCACAAGATCCTTGTAGACAGTCACTCCGGACATCGCCCAGGTCAGGATCGCGCCGCGGTCGGACACTTCGCCCTGCAGTTGAACGGTGGGAGGCTGAGTCGGCTCCGTCCCCGGGGGAGTCGGGGGCGGGGTTCCCGTGACGTCCACGGTCTCGTATATCCCGGTAGAGAAGCCTGCCTGCTCGTCCTGCCTGACATTCGCCATCAGCCGGCCGTCCTGCAGGCGCTCCCGGGAGACGGGCTGCTTGTCGGCCTTCTTGTCCTGGGACATCGAGACGGTCATGACCTCGCCCTGCGAGACCTTGATCGGCTCGTGAGAACCGATCGCGACTTCAACCGCGCTTTCCACGGTGAGGATCTCGAGGTGGCCGGGCACGCGGTTCTCGATGTTGAACGCGGTGCCCATGGCCCGGGACGCCACCTCGCCGTCGTAGACCGTGTACTTCGTCCCCTTGTGGACCCTGTGGTAGGTGCCGCCCGAGACGTGCTCGATGGCGATCTCCTGGCGGGTCAGCTTCGCTATCCTCGCTTCAGAGCCGTCGGTGACCCTCATGATGCTGCGGTCCGGGAAGTGGACCGACGCGATCGAGCCGCTGCCGGTGCGCACCGTCCAGCCCCGCGAGATCTGGTCGCTCATGGATGCCACTCGCCAGCCATGACCGGGTGCGCGGACCTGGACCTTGCCGGATATGTTCAGGAACCTGGCCACTTGCGCCCGGCTCCCGGTCGTCGACTTCTGGCCGCTCAGGAACACCGGCAGCATCACTGCGGCCAGCACCGCGAGCACGACCAGCACCGCAAGGGCCGGGACAAGCGCTCGCCTGAGGTGTTGCGGCGAGGTCCGCCGCCGCTTGCGCGCCGCGCCCCTCTGCACCGAGAAGAGGTGGCCCATCATGTGTTCCCTGGACTGCTGGTCCATCTCGGTGTCAGCGGGCATGAGCGACCGGATGGCGCTGGCCATCGGGTCTTCCGCGTCGAACCCCTCGTCGACCGTTATTCTCTTGTTCAATCTCCTGTTGCTGAACACTTTCATTCTTCCGCTAGAGGAGGCTGTCGAGCGGGCCGCCTTCTGCCAGCCGCTTCAGCTCGTCAAGCCCTCGCAGTATCCGCTTGGACGCCGCGCTCTCGGTGATCCCGAGCGTCTCCGCTACCTCCTGCACTCTCAGCCCCATGAAGTACCGCAGGCTCACCGCCTGCTGATACTTGAGAGACAACTGCTCGACGAGCGCGACCAGGACCATGTAGAGGTCCGCGCGCTCCAGGTCGTCCTTCGCCCTGAAAGCCTCCGGCGCCGGCTCGTCTTCCAGCGGCGACTCCCGTCGCCTGCCTTTGCTCCTGTAGAAGTCCGTCACGCTGTTGGTGGCGATACGGTAGATCCAGGTAGTGAACGAAGCCCGCGACTCGTCGAAGGTCTCCAGGTTCACGATGACCTTCTCGAAGACTATCGACGTGATGTCCTCGGCATCCTGCACCGTCCCGACCCGCTTGAGGATGAAGTTGTAGATCTTCGTGACGTAATGGTCGCACAGCCTCTCCAGGGCCTCGGGCGATTCCATCGCTTCGCGCACCAGCTCAGCGGGTATCGCGGCCTGCCCTTCTATCACTCTGAGCCGGCCCGTGTTCTTCCTGGGTTGTATACGCCCGCCGGGCATGAAATCCCCCAGCTCCTTGCATCGCCGTTTTCACCGGTTTGCCACCATGACATTATATAATCTCTGAAGCGTTTGACGGACCAATGGAGGCAGCGGTGTCGCGAGAGATGTTCGAGGAGTTCTTATACTACCCGGAGAAGATACCACCCGATATGCCTCCTCCACCCTGGACGCCACCCGGGGCCAGAGAGGTCTTCATCGATGACGAGGACGGGGTCCGCATCCACGGCCTGTGGTGGGACGAGCCGTCCGACAGGCCTGCCATCCTCTTCCTGCACGGGAACGCCCAGGAAGTCTACTCGTGGTCGCTGGTCCGCGAAGACCTGGAGGCGGCCGCCTGCCGGCTGCTCCTGATCGATTACCGCGGGTACGGCAAGAGCCAGGGGGAGCCCGGCGAGCCGGGGCTGTACATGGACGGCCGCGCGGCGCTGGGCTGGCTGGAGGCGAACGGCATCCCCGCATCGCGGACGGTGGTGTTCGGCAAGTCGCTGGGCGGAGCGGTGGCGTGCGATATCGCCCGCCGCAGGGGGCTGCTCGGCCTCGTGCTCGAATCGACGTTCACGTCGCTGGCGTCGGTCGCGAGCAACCTGTTTCCTTTCGCGCCGAGCTACGTTCCCGCGGCCGGCGTGTACGACTCCGCGTCGAAGCTGCCCGACATCGACTGTCCGCTGCTGGTCATCCACGGGGACGTCGACGCCCTGATCCCCTTCGAGGAGGGACAGCGCCTCTTCGAGGCCGCTCGGGAGCCCAAGGAGATGCTGGTCGTGCGCGGGGCGGGCCACAACGACGTGTCCATGGTGGCAGGAGTTGAATACGGGCGGCGGATAAGAGACTGGCTGGATAAAGCTGAAACATCGAGACCCGGGGAGGGCCAATGAAAGCATTGATCGTCTACCACACCAAGACGGGCCACACCAAAGACGCGGCCGACGCCATCGCTCGCGGCCTCAAGGAGAAAGGGGTGGACCCCACTATCAAGACCGCGGCCTCCACGAGCGCCATCGAAGTCGAGGACTACGACATACTGCTGACGGGCACACCGACCTATGCGACCACCATGTACAAAGGGCCCGCCAAAGCGGTGGCGAAGTTTCTCGATTCCCTCAAGCCCTCGGCGCTGAAGGGCAAGTACGCCGGGGCGTTCTCCGCGTACGCCGCCTCGGGAGGCGAGAAGGTCGTGGCTTCCACCGAGCATATACTGGAAGGTCTGGGCGCCACGGTGGTGGTCGGGGGGCCGGCCGTCAAAGCCGGCGCGCCGCTCAGCCTCTGGCAAGGCCCTGCCGTCACCGACCCCGATCTCAAGAAGTGCGAGGAGTTCGGGCGCAAGGTCGCCGAGACCGCGGGCTAGGCTGGATGCAAAATAGGGACAGGCACCATTTTGCATTTCTGAGGCTTAATCCTGCACAGGCAATGAAAATGCAAAATGGTGCCTGTCCCTATTTTGCATCCAGGAGCTTCGAGACCGGGACGCCGCAGAGGAACCTGAACGTGGTTTCGCCCGCGTTCCGGTACTGGTGGCGCATGCCCGCCGGGATGAAGATGACGTCGCCGGGCCCGACGGGGTGATAGGCTCCCTCGACCATGACCTCCCCCTCGCCCTCGACGACGAAGTTCTCGTGCTCGTTCGCGTGCGCGTGGTCCGGGGTGTGGCCTCCCGGCGCTATCTCCAGCATGCGCAGGTTGTAGAACGGAGCGCCGTCCCACTCCTCGTCGATAAGCCGCCGGATGGTCACGCCGGGCGCCTCGTCGCCGAACTCGTCAGCCGGTATCTCGCTGTAGTGTGTGTGCTTGAAGACCGGGTCTTTCGCCATGACTCCATCCTCCCTTGGATCAGACGCCCGGGAGCGGAAACTGCGGCACCGCGTAGACCTGCACGTACAGTTTTCCTCCCGCGCGCCACGCTACTTCCTCGTCCAGGCCCGAAGCGCCTTTCAGCAACTTCCAGACCTGCTGCGCCTGCGCCCCGCTGACGTGGTTCCCTGTGACGACGCCAACCACCGACGCCGAGGCCTGCTCGAGCAGGGCCGGGTCCGCGGTCCAGTCCAGCACGGTGCCGTTGAAAGGCTCGGGGTTCGTGTACGGCACCGCGTAGAGCCCTATGTTGTCGGGCAGGTACTCTTTTGCGTCGGGTATCTTGAACTGTTTGACCGTGTCCAGGACGGCGCCGAAGTCGCCCCCAGAACCGTCCGGGCCCTCGACGCCCTTCGACTTGTTCTTGATCGTCACGGTGACGTGGTCGGTGATGCCGCCAGGCTTGTCCTTGCCCTGCAGTCCCGCCATCTCGAAGAAGCCTTCATCTATTATCGAGGCGAGCAGGCCCTGTATCTCGTCCTGGGGGACGGTGCCGGTCACATAGTCCATCTGCTCGTGGCGCTGGAAAGCAGTGCCGTCGCCGTAGATGATGAGCACCGGGCCGTGCGGAGCCGACTGCGGCGGCAGCGCCTGGCTCTGCGAGTAAACCACCACCGGGTTTCGCGCCGAGCGCGTATACTCCACCGCCTGCTTGCCGCATCCCGGAGCCGCCAGCAAGAGCCCGAGCATGAGGATCAACAGCGTCCAGATCCGTTTCATCGGCTACCCTGCCTTTCAGTACTCCGGGCCCAGCTCGAGGTTCCCCGCTCCGACCTCCAGAGGGACGACCGGTTCCAGGCCCAGGAAATATGACGCGGCAAGCAGGGCGGGCGCGTGGTGTCCCCGGGCGATAGCGGCGTGGTGAGGGAACCCGCGCAGCACGGCCGCGTAGAGGCAGTCGAGGTCGCTCACCTTCACCCATCCGTGGCTCCCGTACGGAACGCCTGCCGCCTTAACGACCTCTCCCTCCGCGACCAGCACGGGCCACTCGTCCCAGGGATGCTCGGTGACCCTGGCCATGGTCAGGGGGCCGGCCTCGAGCTCGAGCTCGATCGTCCCGTACTTGCCCTCCGCGGAGCCGGTGTCCTCTGCCAGTATGTTGTGAAATCCGAGCCTGCATCCTCCGCCCGCCATGGAAGCAGGGAACACCCCGCAGTGCCAGGCAGAGAAGATATCTGGCTCGCTAGTGTGCCTGTTGTTCCAGTCGGCAAGCCCGGCGGGCATGCCCGCGACCGCCGACAGCAGGTGCATGCTGAGCACGCCATGGATATCCACCTCGCACGCGCACGGAATGCCGCGGTCGGTGAGGCGAGACATCACAAAGCAGGGGCTGATACCGTAGTCCTCCTGGATCGAGGTCCAGCATTGCAGCCCCAGCCCGTCGAGGCCGTTCTCCTCGACCATCTCGGTGAGCACCACCTCCAGCCGGGCCATCCTCGAGAGGTCGAGGTCGGAGACCCCGGTGCGGTCGACCTGCTCCTCCATCCGCGCGTACGTCTCGCGCACGCTCTTCTCTCGAGCGTAGCCTGCCTTCGCGAAGAGGGTCGTCAGAGGGACCGGCACGACCCTGATGCCCAGCTTGCGCATCAGCGACAGCTCGTCGAAGGCGCAGGTCTCGAAGTTCGCCGGTCGGGGGCCGAACTGCCCGTAGACCGCGCCGCGCACCGCAGAGACGCCGCGACAGGCGTCCCTGAACTCGGCGAGGGCCCCGGCGAACCCCTTGGCGTCCGGAAAGCCGACGGCCGTGCGCGGGAACGCGAACTTCGCCTCGCGGTGCCGGAGCGCCGTGGCAATGCTGATGAGCCCGCAGAAAGCGTCCCGGCGCGCTCCCTCCCTGGTCAGCTCGCCTTCCTCCCCGATCCCGAAGAGCATGACCGGCCTGCCGGCCGCGCCGTGCGTCGCCGCGATCGCCGCCGGTATCTCCTCCCCGAAGTTGAGCGCGCCGATCACCACGCCCGCGACTCCCTCGTCGTCGAAAAGCCGCCCGACCTTGCCGGCGTCGTCCAGGCTCTGGACAAGGCCGTTCTTCGTAAGGCCTGAGTCAGGGACCACCGCTTGGATGCCGGCATCGCTCATCGCCGCGATACAGGCGTCGCGGACGCTCACCGCCAGTTGCTGGTCGAACATGGCTCGGCTCGCGGGAACGAAGCCGAGTTTCAATTGATCGCTCATCTGTCCCTCCAGTGCCGTGCGGGCCCGTGCCGCCTCCAGATAATTATAGAACTTAAGCGTTGCGGCCAGCTTGCCTGTATTGCATTCCCTCCTGCGAAGGGTTCAAGTTACAGTGCGCCAACCATTAGAATTAGGTGATTCGGAACGATCGCGAGCGAAGCGAGGGCGGATGGCAGGCGAGCACACGGGCAGGGACGCGGACTTCAAGTCCAAGACCAGGCGCCTTGAACTGGGCATAGCACTGGGCATCGGGCTCGTCGTCGCGGAGGCGACGGTCGGGTTCCTCACCCACAGCCTCGCGCTGGTGTCCGACGCCGGGCACAACGCCGCGGACATCCTCGCGGTAGGCCTCTCGCTCATCGCCGTGTACGTGATAGCGAGGCCGCCCACTCCCCGGCGCACCTACGGTTTCGGGCGCGTCGGGATACTGACCGCGCTCGTCAACTCGGCCGCGCTGGTGGTGGTCGGTGCAGTTCTCGTCTACGAGTCGATCCGGCGGATACAGCACATCCAGCCGGTGAACGGCTACGCCATGATGCTGGTGGCGGGTATAGCGATCATCGTCAACGCGGCTGTCGCCCTCACTCTGATGAGGCACCGCAGCGACCTCAACATCAAGGCGGCGTTCTTCCACCAGGTCCTCGACGCCGTGGTGTCCATCGGGGTGTTGGTGGCGGGGTTCATCATCGTCCTCAGCCACTGGTATTACGCCGACCCGATCATCGCTCTCGTCATCAGCGTCTTCATCTTCCGGGCCGCCTACGTGATCATCGCCGAGGCCACGGACATCCTGCTGGAGTCGGTGCCCCGGCACATCAACCTGGCAGAGGTCCAGGAGTTGATCGAATCCGTAGCCGGGGTCGAGGCGGCGCACCACGTGCACGTCTGGGAGCTCGGCTCAGGTGTTTACGCCCTGTCGGGCCACGTCGAGGTCGAGGACAAGATGCTGAGCGAATGCAACACGATAGTGCGCGGCATCGCGCAGGAGCTGCAGGAAAGGTTCAACATCGTCCATCCGACCATACAGGTCGAGTCTGCCACGTCAGCGTGCCCTATCATCCTGCCGGCGCCGGGCGACGAGGGGTAGTCGTGGCAGGAAGCAGGCTTCGCTTCAAAGTGACCATGAGACTCTGGCCGCTGGGCCGGTTCGGCAAGAAAGCGGCACGGCTGCCGTTGGTCGGCAAGGCGATCGGCCCCCTGTTCTGGAACGAGCAGAACCTCGACGCGACCTACCTCCCCGTCGGCGAGTCGGTGGAGGTCGAGCCCGCTCCTGACTCTGTTCTTACCGGTTGAATACAGGACGATGTTTATGACCAGCCCGATGCAACCGCAGAAGAACCCGATGAGGAAACCGACCCAGAAGGGATAGCCGCCGCCCTCGGTCAGCTTCCCGCCAAGGAACCCGAACAGCAACGCGACAACCAGGACGCCGAAGATGTAGCCGACCGAGTAAACGGTTGAGGACGTCTCTGCCAGCATGCAAACTCCTCAGAGTCCGAAGCGGGTAACGCGTCGCTACAGAGGGATAGCCACCCTGTAAGCCGGATTCTGTACCGCGCGAACGCAGTGGTGGCCATCTATCTGGGACCCGCGTTGCCGCGGTCCTCATGCTGCCAACCCGGGAGTCAGACGCGGCGGGCCACCGCTCCTCCCCTATTAGGCATCGCTCCGGGTGGGGCTTGCCAAGCCGGCCAGTCACCTGGCCGCTGGTGGTCTCTTACACCACCGTTTCAGCTTAACCTTCCGCTTGCGCGGCGGGTCTTTTCTTTTCTGTGGCGCTTTCCGTCGGGTCGCCCCGCCTGGACGTTATCCAGCACCCTGCCCTTTGGAGTCCGGACTTTCCTCGAGGCGCAAGCGCCCCGCGACCACCCGGATGACTATCCCCACGATTATTGTATCACCAATGTAGACGGGCGCATCGACGCTAAACTTTTTGGGGTCAGACCCTTTTTTGTTTAGCTCGGAACCGCGAAGCTCAGAGCCAGGACGTTGCTTCGAGGCCCTGCAGGTGGCAGCGGTCGTTCATCTCCTCGAGGTTGGAGAACCTGCCCTTGTAGTTCACCGTGGTGATGGACGCAAGGTCGACGGTCAGCCTGAAGAGGTGGCCCAGCGGGAGGCCGAGCACCGCGGCCAGGATAGCGCGGATAGGACCGCCGTGGCTGGAGGCCATGATGATGGCATCGGGGTGCGCGTCGGTAGCCTCTGCGAACCACGCCATCGCGCGGTCCTGGACGGATATGAGAGACTCGCCGCCCGGAACCGTGATCGAGGTCGGGTCCTCGGTCCACTGCTTGAGGACATCCCCGTCCCTGGCGATTATGTCCTTGAAGGTCTCGCCGTCCCACCTGCCGAGGTCGATCTCGCCCAGTCGCTTGTCGGAGATCGCTTCCATCCCGTGGTCCTTAGCGACCTCCTTTGCCAGCTCGTGGCAGCGGGAAAGGGGGCTCGTGTAGACTGCGGCGAAGTCCACGGCGGCAAGGCGCTCCACGACCCTGGCAACCTGCTTCTTGCCTGCTTCGTCAAGGGGCACATCCGCGGTTCCCGCGTAGCGCCCCTCGGCGTGCCACGCGGTGCGTCCATGGCGTACCAGAAATATCTTACTCAACGACTCTCCTTTGCTCGGGGCGGACCCGTCAATTATACACGGGGCCGGCGCGCCGCTGGCGGCAGGTCCGATCGCGGAATTGTTGAAATCTCAAAGCGGTTACTAATAGAATACTGATCAGTCAATATAACGGGCTGATAACTGATTGGATTATGATGGACGCGTTCTTCTCACCCGGCAGCGTAGCTATCGCCGGAGCATCGAAGTCCCTCATGAAGCTGGGCAACGTGCCCATCGACAACCTGCTGCGGTTCGGCTACCAGGGGCGGATCGTCCCGCTCAACCCGGACGGCGGCGAGATCATGGGGCTGCGCGCCTACCCGTCGCTCGAAGACGTCGAGGGGAGCGTCGACCTCGCGGTCGCCGTCATCCCGCGCGAGAACATCTGCTCGTTTCTGGACTCCTGCGGCCGGGCCGGGGTCCGCAACGCCATCATCACCGCTGCGGGGTTCGCCGACGCGGGAGAGGTGGGGGCGAGCCTGCAGCGCGATGTGGAAGCGGCCGCGAAGCGCAACTCCGTGCGCATCATGGGACCTAACAGCATCGGGACGATCAACACGGCGGTGGGCTTCGTGACCTCGATAATCACTCTCGACGCTATGCCGTCCGGCCCGGTATCAGTCGTCGCGCAGTCCGGGCTCTTCGCCGCAGGCTTCGCGCGCTGGATGTCTTCCAGCCAGTGTTACGGCCTCGCCAAGGTGGCGTGCCTGGGCAACAAGGCGGACATAAGCGAGATGGACGTCCTGGCGTACCTGGAGGACGACCCCGCGACGGGGGTGGTCGCGCTGCACACCGAGGGCGTGGAAGATGGCAGGTCATTTGTGGACCTCGTGGCGCGGGTCTCGCTGTGCAAGCCGGTCGTCGTGGTCAAGCCGGGTTCGTCCGAAGCCGGCAGGACCGCGGCGCAGAGCCACACCGGCGCACTGGCGGGCTCACACGAGGTATTCATGGGAGCGCTCGCGCAGACCGGCGCTGTTCCGGTCGGCGATTTCGAGGAGATGTTCGACTGCGCGAAAGCCTTTGCCTACTGCCCGCTGCCCGCGGGCAACCGGCTCGGGGTCGTGTCGGTCACCGGCGCCGGCTGCTCGCTGGCGGCTGACGCCTGCGAGGCCAGGGGGCTCACGGTCCCTCCGCTGTCGCGGGAATCACTGCGGTACGCGACCGAAGGGCTTCCCGCGTGGGCTTCCTTCAACAATCCGGCGGATATCTGGGCCGCCATCATGGCGGAGGGGAACGCGGGGGCTTACTATAAACTGCTGCACGCCATGGCAAGCCAGGACGACATCGACATGCTCCTCGCCGTCTTCACGATAGCGCCTCAGTTCGAGTTCGACGTAGCCGGGGTGATCGACCGCATCAGGGTCGAGTTTCCGGAAAAGCCGGTGCTGACCACGGTCCTCTGGGGAGCGTCGGACGACTCGCGAAGGTGGTTCGAGTCTCTCGAGGGAGCGCGCATCCCGATGTATCCATCTATAGAGAGGGCGGTCGCGGCGGCGGGAGCCTTGAACAGGTACTCGTCCTGGCTGCGAAGGCAACGCTGAAGAAGGAGGAAATGCGTTATGGGCAGGAGCAAGAGGAGCTTCGATCGGATAGTGTCCCTGTACAAGTACAAGGACCTCTTTTTCAGGACGACGAAGGTCCCGATCCTCAAAGACATCGGGAAGCTGATCATGCCGCCCGAGTCGATGACCCTCACCTACATCCCGGTCTACGAGAACCTCGAGCTCCCGGAGGGCACGGTGGCTCCGCTTTCCGTCATCGAGCACTTCATCCGTGAGGCGAGCGACCACCTCGTTCTGAGGAAATGCCCCTGCCGGACCGGTAACGACTGCAAGGACTTCGACGTCGAGCTGGGGTGCACGTTCCTGGGACCCGCCGTCCGTGACGTGGACCCGGAAGTCGGGCGCATGGTCACGATGGACGAGGCCCTCGAGCACCTTCACCGCGCGACCGAGTCCGGGCTGGTCTCATGCATCGGCAAGTTCAAGGGCGACGCACTGGCGCTCGGCGTGAAGGACCACACGAAACTCATGACCATCTGCCACTGCTGCCCGTGCTGCTGCATCACCACCAGCATGCCTTACGCGTCCCGGGAGGCGCGGGACATCCTGAAGAAGCTGGAGGGCGTGAACGTCGAGATCACCGACGAGTGCAACGGCTGTCAGAAGTGCGTGAAGTTCTGCGTCTTCGAGCAGATGAGCGTGGTCGACGGCAAGGCCGTGGTGGGAGAAGAATGCAAGGGCTGCGGGCGGTGCGCGATGGTGTGCAAGCGCGGCGCGGTCAAGATAACCATCGACAACCCGTCCTACGTGGAGCAGTGCATCGAGCGGATCGGAGCGCTGGTCGACGTCTGCTGAGCAGGCAGCCTACTGAGGTATCTGCAGGCGGAAGGGGCAACCCTTCATCGCGCAGAACTCGAGCGGGTGGGATGAGTTGACAGTCTCGCGCAGGGTCTCATAACTCTGGCCGTTCCAGATGTCACTGAACGAACTCTCCGTGAGGTCTCCTAACTGATGCTGGGAACAGCAGCCCACGACCACCTTCCCCTCCGGCGTGATCATCGTCTCGGACCACGGCACACCGCAGCGCACCGAGGCCGCATCCGGGTATTTGACGAAACCACCCGTCACGTATTTCACCGACGGGCTGTCATCGAGGCTTACAGGGAAGATGTTCCCCTGGCGCAGCCGCGACAGTTCCTCGGCCGCGGAGTTGTCGCCGTACTCAGGCACCTCAACCCTGATGCCGTGCTCGTTCGCGAGCCTGAACACTTCGATGAAAGACCTGCTCGCGCTCTCGGGGTCGGGGACCTTGTCCTGGAGCGCCGGGAAGTGCGCATAGAGGTTCGAGAACTTCACGAGCTCGAAGCCATGGGCGCGCGCGAGCTCGATAAAGCCGGGGAGCTCGCCGATGTTGTCACGCTGCACCACGACCTGCAAGTGGGGAAAGAACGCCGGGTTGCCGGCCGCGGCCCGCGCGTCCCTTAGGTTCTCGAGTGACTCCCGGAAGCGGTCCCACCGGCCCGGATAGCGCAGCCTCTCAAACGTCTCCCTGCTGGCGCCGTCAGTCGACACACCGACGTAAGCGCCGGCGTCGGCGAGCAGCTTCGCGCGTTTGACGGTCACGGTCGTGCCGTTGGTCACGATCGTGGGGAAGACCTCGTAGTCCACGCAGAGGTCGAGCATCCTGTCGATGTCGGGGTGGACCAGCGACTCTCCCCCGCCTGTCAGCATCACACGGTATGCGGTCGGGAAGAGCTCGCGCGCGACTCGCTCGAACGTCTCGAACGGCATGGTGGGCCATTCAAAGGAGTCGTACTGCGGGTGGTTGCGGTGGCAGCTCGGGCACTTGAGGTTGCATTTGAGGTTGATATCAACATAGAGCGAGACGGGGACCGAAGCCAGCCGCGTGACGCCTTGCGCCGATTCACTCGAGTTCAGTTCGAGGTTCCGCTCTTTGAGCTCCCGGTATGACGGTTTCTTCCTCTTCAGCATGAGGGAATTATAGCGGAAGGGCGCTGGTGTCCGTTATGAGCTGTTACGTGTGCAAAATAGTGCCAGGCACCTTTTTGCAGCCGAGTGGTAAACTCCCGGGGGTCTGACCCCCAAAAGTTTAGTCAGTCGGAGTAGCCGCCAATGGTATCTATGCCGTCGCGGGCAGAGCAAGGGGAAGGAGGGCGCCCAGGACAAGTACGGCAATGGAGATGGAGACAAACTTCCTGAGCACGTGCAGACCTCCCGTGCGCGGGTCGCCCTGGACCGGAATACAACCTGATCTTCTACAAGCATGCCCCATACGCTAAGCTGTAAGCAATATTGACCCGCTGGTTTGACATTGTGTCCAGAATCTTGTTTGATTAGGTACTGGAGGCGACTATGACCAAAGTTATAAGCGGGCCGGACGCGGCGTCCGGCGCCATGAAGATGAGCCAGCTCGCCGCGGCATCAGACCTTACGGTGAGCACCATAAAGTTCTACATGTCCCAGGGGCTCCTGCCGCGCCCGAAGAAGTCCAAGCCGAACGTCGCGTTCTACGACGAGGCTTTCCTGAAGCGCCTCATGGTCATCAAGAAGATGCGGGGCGAGGGCCTCTCGGTGAACAGCATCAAGGCCATCCTGGACAAGTACCCGTTCGAGAAGGTCGACGAGTGGGAGAAGTTCAAGAAGCATGCCAAGACCAAGGACGTGCGCGAGCTCGAGGAAGAGGAGCGGCTCGCTACGCTGAGCGGCGAAGAGCGGCGCACCGACGCCATACTGGACGCCGCTTACGACGTCTTCTCCACCAAGGGCTACCAGAACGCGACGGTCGACGACATCGCGCAGCAGGCGGGCGTCAGCAAGGGCACCTGCTACCAGTACTTCACCGGCAAAGAAGAGATCTTCGTGGCGACCATGGAGCGTACGCTGGACGCGCTGATGGCGGAGGCCGAGGCGGCTGCCGCGGACGCGACGGACGCGCTGGCACGGCTGGGCCTCAAAGGCCTGGTGTTCATCTCGAAGTTCCGGGACATCCAGTTCATGGCCATCGGCAGCTACACGGAGATACTGGGCGGCAACGAGCGGCTCAAGAAGACGGTGCACGACCTGTTCGACAGGGTGGCGAAGTTCCTCTCCGCCGATATCGATCTCGGGGTCAAGCAGGGCGTTTTCAGGCAGGTCGACGGGGAGGCCGTCGCCTACGCGATGATCGGCATCGCTGGCGCCGTCGGCAACCGCTACCTCGTCGAGGAAGGCTTCGACGTCCTGGAGTTCTTCACGAGCCTGATGGACTTCATGCAGCACGGCCTCGCCAAATAGACGTCGTTCGTTTTCCACTTTTCTTTACATCTCTGAAAAAGCAGCCTGCGTCAACCTTGCTGCATGCTCCTTATGCTGGCCTGCCTGACTGAGCGAAGCTCGTTCATACATCTCTTCGTGCTTTTGAAAGAGGCACATGGTGTCGTGCGA
>Ga0209538_1000160_pt1 | contig 41007 bp, 36 predicted proteins | sample BarGraNGADG00211_2_FD_184492 | JGI IMG/M metagenome (GOLD analysis project Ga0209538, IMG submission 184492) | Arctic peat soil microbial communities from Barrow, Alaska - Barrow Graham LP Ref core NGADG0004-211 (SPAdes) (version 2) | ecosystem: Environmental > Terrestrial > Soil > Wetlands >... | reverse complement strand
ATCCCTGCTTGCCGCACTTATGGAATCTTTTGGAATCGAAAGCGGTGGTACCGATGCTCTGCTGCGCGAAGTTGACGATATGGCCGGAGTCGGCCAACTCGCACATCCTTTGATATTTTCGGAAGAACGGGCGGATGAATTTCCGCCTGTTTTCATTTCTGTTATATCTTCCTCGCGGGAAATCACGTGTGTCGTAGTCATCTGTCACAAAGATGACGAACCGCTTGTCAGAAGAACACTGCGCAGAGTAGGCCTGTCTATTCACTCCGACCCGACCAAGCATCCTCCTGCTGTAAGAATTGCACGTTTCCGTGCCAGAATTGCAGAGGCACAGGCAGAAATCGCCGATGCTTCAGCACAGCTGGCCGGACATAAGCATGAACGGGATAGTCTGGAATTTCTTTCAGACTATTATCTCATGCGAAGAGACAAGTACGAAGCGCTCGGGCAGCTTCGTTTTTCCAGGAAGACCTTTGTCCTTGAAGGTTTCATACCTCAGAAGAATACCAAACATCTCGAAGAGGTAATGAACAGACATTTTAATGTTTCCGTTACTTTTGAGGACCCGTCAGAGGATGAAAATATTCCTGTCCTTCTGCAGAATAATCCATTGGTATCTCCAGTAGAGGACATTGTCGAGTCATATAGTCTTCCCTCCCGAACAGATCTGGATCCGAATCCGGCTATGGCGTTTTTCTACTATTTATTTTTCGGAATGATGCTGTCCGACGCCGGATACGGCGTGATAATAGTTGCCGCAACCCTTGCCATCCTCCGTTTTCTCAAACCGGAAGGAAACATGAAGCGTAATATTCAGAAATTTTTTCTCTGCGGCTTGTCCACTGTGTTTTGGGGCGCTTTGTTCGGAAGCTGGTTCGGCAATATAGTATACGTCGTTTCCACGACATTCCTTGGCAAAAATATCTCCCTGGCACCCCTTTGGTTCGATCCTGTCACGGATCCGCTGAAACTGCTGATCCTTAGTCTGATTCTCGGATTTATCCATATCATGGTTGGACTTGCGCTCAGGTTCTATAATATGTGCCGTCACGGGGAATGGCTGGACGCTTTATTTGATATCGGTTTGTGGTGGGTCGTGTTCGCAGGCCTCGGTGTCGTGGTCGGAAGTATGGCATTAACCGTCACCTTCCCGCTTCAGACTATTGGACTTTGGATTGCTGCTGCAGGTGGGCTGGGTCTGGTGCTTACACAAGGCCGGTCAAACAAGAGTATCATTGCCAAGCTTTTTGGCGGCATCGCAAGCCTGTACAGCATCACAGGATATTTCAGTGATATTTTATCTTATTCACGCCTCATGGCTTTAGGTCTCGTGACCGGGATCATCGGAACGGTAGTCAATACCATCGGAAGCATCGGCGGAGGCGGTATAGGCGGGGCTGTCATATTTATTATCATATTTATCGCAGGTCATTCTATTAATATCGGTATTAACGCATTGGGCGCATATGTACATGTCAATCGTCTCCAGTATGTCGAGTTTTTCAGCAAATTCTATGAAGGCGGAGGAAAAGCCTTCAAGCCTTTCGGAATCAAAACAAAGAGTTACAAATTTAAGGAGGACAAGTAAATGGAATTTTTGGGTATGTTTTTTGCACTTATGGGTGCCGTCCTGGCTGTCACACTGGCTTGTATCGGATCCGCAAAGGGCGTCGGCATCGCAAGCGAAGCTGCTGCTGCAGTAATTATTGATGATCCTTCCAAATTTGCTAAACTGCTGATTCTGCAGCTCCTGCCCGGTACGCAGGGTCTTTACGGATTGGTTGTGGCGGTAATGATTCTTCTGAAAATCGGTGTCCTGGGAGGGTCTCCTAATATTTCCCTGCTGGCTGGTCTTCTTTATCTGGCAGCAGGGCTTCCTGCCGGTATCGGCGGACTGATCTCTGCCATTGCACAGGCGCGTGTTGCTGTCACCGGTGTTACTATTGTTGCAAAGAAGCCTTCTGAATCCTCCAAGGCAATCATTTCGGCAACACTTGTTGAGTTCTACGCGCTTCTTTCTTTCATTTCCTCTTTCCTTATGGTTATGAACATCGAGAAGCTCGGCCTCTAATCCTAATCAATAATGAGAACGCAGAGGGAGTGTGAACATGTCAGGTCTTGATAAAATTCTTGCAAAAATTCTTGCCGACGCGCAGGCCAAAGGCGAACTCGAAATTGCAGAAGCCCAAAGAAAGGCTGATGCCTTTCTTTCCGGGGATGCGGCCGAGGCCGCCTTACAGTCGGAAAATCGAATTGCAGAAGCAGAAGCAGAAGCCCGGTCGTTTATCAGCAGAAGCCTTTCTGCCGCAAGTCTGCAGTCAAAGCGTCTTCTTCTGAAGGAACGCAACCGCATCATAGACGAAGTGCTTTCCGATGTGAAATCATATGTCTGTACAATGCCCGACATTGATTATTTTTTGATGCTGAAGCACTTTGTCCTCTCCCACGCCCAGAAAGAACCCGGAACACTGATTCTAAACAAGCGGGACCTGGCACGGCTTCCTGACGGTTTCAAATCCTCCCTGACTGCCAAAATGCCTGTGCCGCTGACCATATCCGGAACACCGGGCGAGTTCGATGCCGGGTGTATCCTTATATTCGGTGAAATCGAATACAACGGGACACTGGATGCGCTTATCAGCGAGAAGAAAGATGAACTTCGCGATCTTCTCAACAAACAACTTTTTGCAGAATAAAGTTAGGAGCCCGAGAGTAAAATGGAGAATACCCAATATGCTTTTTCAGTAGCCAGCATACGTGTTAAGGAATCCTCCCTTTTCGGTCAAACGGAAATGGAACAGCTTCTTGCGGTTCCGACATATACCGCTGCTCTCTCATTTCTTTCGGAGCACGGATGGGAAATTCCGGCAGAACGTACCGAAACCAATACAATCCTGCGCAGGGAACTTTTGCGGACATGGGACTTTCTTTGTGAAATCGCCCCTGATATCTCTGTTTTATATCCGTTGATTCTCCGAAAGGATTATCACAACCTCAAAGCAGGAATCAAAAGCAGCCTGAGCGGATTTGATGTAAATATGTATTTTATGTCCCCTTCGACCATCTCCCACGAACTCATGGTGGATGCCATTACACGCCGGCAGTTTGATATCCTTCCCGAGCCGTTTGCCGCAGTCGGAGAAGAAGCATATGATGCGCTCGTAAGGACATCCGACGGACAGCTCGCTGACATTCTGATTGACTGTGCTGCATTAAATGATATTCTTTCACGTGCCAAAGCAACCCGGAACAAACTGGTAACAGATCTTTCCGAGCTATACTGCGCTGCCGCCAACATGAAGACAGCCATACGTGCAGCGCGAACAGGAAAGAACGAAGAATTCCTTCAGCGGGCACTTTCGGAATGCGGTACACTCGAGAAAAAAGTTCTTGTCACGGAAGCGGCGCGCGGATTTGAGCCTCTGATGGCATATCTTGCAGGTACCGTTTATTCTGCCGGTGCAGCCCTTGTTTCAGAATCACCCGCCGCTTTTGAGAAGTGGTGTGACGATGAGGGAATTGCACTTTTGGAACGCACAAAATATGAGTTTTTCGGACCTGAACCTTTAATTGCCTACTACTTTTCGAAGGAAGCCGAAATTAAAAATGTACGCATTTTGCTGGCGGCCAAGGAAAATCAACTGCCCGCAGACAAGGTCCGGCAGAGACTGAGGAGGCTGTATGTATAAGATTGCCGCCATGGGGGACCGTGACAGTATTTACGGTTTCGCATCCATCGGGCTGGATATCTTCCCCGAAGACAGGATGGACAGCCCTGTTCTGACTCTGCACCGGCTTGTGGACAGTGGTTACGCCGTGATTTATATAACAGAGGCACTTGCAGAGAAGCTCGAGCCCGAACTGGAACAGTACAGGGATAAACAGCTGCCGGTTATCGTACCTATTCCGGGCATCACGGGAAACAGGGGTATGGGTATGAAGGCAATTAAAAAATCAGTTGAAAAAGCCGTCGGATCCGATATTCTGGCAGATACATAAAGGAGTAGAGTAAACATGAGTAAGGGATCAATTCTAAAAGTATCCGGGCCGCTGGTCATTGCCGAAGGAATGCGCGATGCAAACCTTTATGATGTTGTCCGCGTCAGTACACACCGCCTGATCGGCGAAATTATTGAAATGCATGAAGACAGGGCGTCTATTCAGGTTTACGAGGAGACTTCCGGTCTTCGCACCGGAGAGCCGGTCGAATCCATGGGAATTCCCCTTTCCGTTGAGCTTGGGCCGGGCTTAATAGGAAGTATTTATGACGGTATTCAGCGGCCTCTCGTTGAAATTATGAAAATAGCCGGCAACAACCTTCCCCGCGGCGTGGAGGTGCCTTCCCTCAACCGCAGCACATTGTGGCATTTCGTGCCTCTGGCGCTGGTTGACGAGGAAGTCGGTGAGGGTGATATTCTCGGAACAATTCAGGAAACGGAAATCGTTTCCCATAAGATCATGGTTCCGCCCGGTATTTTTGGTGCCGTCGCATCGATAGCAGAGGGTGACTTCACTCTCGAGCAAACCGTATGCACGCTCACCCTAAAATCCGGTTCAAAGAAGGAACTGACTCTTATGCAGAAGTGGCCGGTCCGGATCGGGCGCCCGTTTGTTAAAAAACTGAGTCCCAATATGCCTCTTGTTACCGGGCAGCGTGTTGTTGACAGCCTTTTTCCCATTGCAGACGGCGGCGTCGCGGCCATACCCGGACCTTTCGGCAGCGGTAAAACAGTTACACAGCACCAGTTGGCCAAATGGGCCAAAGCCGACATTATCGTCTACATCGGCTGCGGGGAACGCGGCAATGAAATGACGGATGTCCTCAATGAATTCCCCGAGTTGATTGATCCATACACGGGGCAGTCGCTGATGAAGCGCACTGTATTGATCGCAAATACCTCTGACATGCCCGTTGCGGCACGTGAAGCGTCGATCTATACAGGAATCACAATCGCTGAATATTTCCGCGATATGGGCTACTCCGTAGCCCTTATGGCAGACTCAACATCCCGCTGGGCCGAGGCACTGCGTGAGATGTCCGGACGCCTTGAGGAAATGCCGGGCGAAGAAGGCTATCCCGCTTATCTCGGCAGCCGCCTTGCGCAGTTCTACGAGCGTGCAGGCCGCGTTATATCACTTGGCAAAGATAAACGCGGGGGAACCCTTTCAGCTATCGGCGCCGTATCCCCTCCGGGCGGCGACATATCCGAGCCGGTATCTCAGGCGACCCTTCGAATTGTCAAAGTATTCTGGGGTCTCGATGCCAATCTCGCCTACAAGCGTCATTTCCCTGCTATAAACTGGCTGACAAGCTATTCCCTGTATGTCGATACCCTGGGCGGCTGGTTTGATAAAAATGTCTCTCCCCTGTGGACCAAAAACCGCGGCCGGATCATGCACCTTCTGCAGGATGAGTCTGAACTCGACGAGATCGTACGCCTTGTCGGAATGGACGCCCTTTCTTCATCCGACCGTCTCAAAATGGAAGCTGCCCGTTCCATCCGTGAAGATTTCCTGCATCAGCTGGCATTCCACGAAATTGACACGCACTCTTCCCTGCACAAGCAGGACCTTATGATGAAACTTGTGCTCATGTACTATGACAAAGCAGGCGCCGCCCTCGTAAAAGATGCTGCCATTGATGCGCTGTCAGGTCTTCCTGTCCGCGAGCGGATCGGCCGGTTTAAGTACATTCCGGAAAATGCCATTGACGGCGAATATGAACAAATCGAGGCGCAGCTTGACCACGAGCTTGCAGGCACTCTCGCAAAGGAGGCAAAATAATGCCTAAAGAATACCGGACCATACAGGAAGTCGCCGGTCCCCTTATGCTTGTACGAGGGGTAACGGATGTCAGTTACAATGAACTTGGTGAAATCGAACTCAAAAGCGGCGAAACAAGACGCTGCCGCGTCCTTGAAATCAATGGAAGCACCGCCCTCGTACAGCTTTTCGAAAGCAGTGCCGGTATTAATCTGTCCGACAGTAAAGTCCGATTCCTGGGACACCAGATGGAGCTTCCCGTGTCCCCTGATATGCTCGGCCGTGTTTTCGACGGCCTTGGCCGCCCGATCGACGACGGTCCGGAGATCCTTCCCGATGTACGTCTGGACATTAACGGTACGCCAATGAATCCCGCTGCCAGAAATTACCCTCAGGAATTTATTCAGACCGGTGTCTCGGCGATCGACGGTCTGAATACACTCGTTCGCGGACAAAAGCTTCCGATTTTCTCAGGAAGCGGACTGCCGCATGCACAGCTTGCCGCACAAATTGCCCGGCAGGCGAAGGTATCCGGAACCGCGGAGCCCTTTGCCGTCGTTTTTGCCGCAATCGGCATCACTTTTGAGGAAGCAAACTTCTTCATGGAAAGCTTCCGTGAGACAGGCGCCCTTGACCGCACGGTTCTTTTCGTCAACCTTGCCAACGACCCGGCTATCGAACGTATAGCAACCCCCCGTATGGCCCTGACTGCCGCTGAGTATCTAGCATTTACATTGGATATGCATGTGCTGGTTATCTTAACAGACATCACAAATTATGCCGACGCCTTGCGGGAAGTCTCTGCAGCACGTAAGGAAGTGCCGGGACGAAGGGGTTATCCCGGATACATGTATACCGATCTTGCTTCCCTCTATGAAAGAGCCGGCCGTCAGAAAGGCAAAAAGGGCAGCATTACCCTGATTCCTATTCTCACAATGCCCGAGGACGATAAAACACATCCGATTCCTGACCTGACCGGTTATATCACGGAGGGGCAGATCATCCTGAGCCGTGAACTCTACCGAAAAAACATCCTTCCTCCGATCGACGTACTGCCATCCCTCTCCCGCCTGAAGGATAAGGGCATCGGCAAAGGTAAAACACGTGAAGATCATTCCAATACGATGAACCAGCTTTTTGCCGCCTATGCGCGCGGCAAAGATGCCAAGGAGCTGATGGTTATCCTGGGTGAGGCCGCATTGACAGAGATGGATAAGCTTTATGCCAAATTTGCAGAAGCATTCGAAAAGGAATACATATCCCAGGGGTTTGCGATAAACCGTTCGATCGAAGAGACGCTTGATCTTGGCTGGAAGCTCCTCAGGATGCTTCCGAGAAGTGAACACAAACGTATCAGTGATGCAATTTTGGATCAGTATTACGAGGAGTAAGACAGCAATATGGCAATTCTGAACGTCAATCCGACAAGAATGGAATTAACCCGTCTCAAAAAGCGGCTGACTACGGCGCGCCGTGGGCACAAGCTGCTGAAGGACAAACGGGACGAACTAATGCGTCAGTTTCTCGAGGCCGTCCGCGAGAACAAAAAGCTGCGCCGTGAAGTGGAAGCCGGACTTGTGCTGGCCAACCAGCATATGGCGGTAGCACGTTCGCTCATGCAAAACGAATCCCTCGCCGTCTCCCTGATGTACCACAAGCAGGAAATGTCTTTGTCAGTCTCAGAGAGAAATATCATGAGTGTACGGGTCCCTGCATTTAAGGCTGAACTGAAGACCGCCAATAAAAACGATATATATTCGTATGGCTATGCCTTTACGTCCTTTGACTTGGACGATGCGGTACGAGCCCTTTCCGATATAATGCCGGATCTGCTGCGCCTGGCAGAACTTGAAAAGGCATGCCAGCTGATGGCTTCCGAGATTGAAAAAACACGCCGGCGCGTCAATGCACTTGAACACGTCATGATCCCCCAATATGAAGAGACGATCCGCTATATCACAATGAAGCTCGACGAAAACGAGCGAAGCGCCATCACACGCCTGATGAAGGTGAAAGATATGATGCTTGAAAAAGCCCGCGCGCAGGAAAAAGCGCTTGATATGGAATAGACTCCCTGTTTACTTTTGCTGCAAACCGGACCCTTGTATTTGATAATCCGCAGTCTTCCGGAGCAGGAAAAGCCGAAGTCAGGTATTTTACACTCGTTCTTTTCATTCTTGCCTGTAATTACAGCCTCATGTATCTTTTTAGTGAAGTATTGCAGATCAATCTCGTACTTGCTAAACTGCTGACTGAGACATTACTTTTTACTCTAAGTTATCAAGTGCAGAAAGTTTTCGTGTTTTCCAGTAAAAAAAGAAGTTCAATGACATAAAGCCCGGAACATCGGGGGATTTATCTGTTTCCGTTGTATTTCCAACCGTTTTTAACTGTAATCTTTCATATACTTTTTGAGTAGGGCACGAAAGTGACCTTCCAAAACAAAGAACAAAAGTAATTTGTTCCTTGAATTACAGGAGGATAAAGAAATGGCAGAAAATTCGTGTGGATCCAACTCTATGTTTTGTTTTCAATGTGAGCAGACCGCCCACAGTACCGGCTGCACCACCGCCGGTGTATGCGGCAAATCAGCATCCCAGGCCGGTCTTCAGGATCGTCTGACAGGTGAACTTGTTGCTTTGGCGAGAGTGGAAGAAGGTCATGCTACAGAATCAACATGGAAAATTATACTTGAGGGTCTTTTTACAACAATCACCAACGTAAGCTTTTCCGATGAGGCAGTTGAACTGCAGATCCAAAAAACCCGTGATGAGATTGAGCGGCTCCATCCGGAGTGTTCGGGCATGATTGATTCATGCCCCGGTCATGAACCTATGGATATGTCCACCCTGTGGGAAGGCAACGAAGATATACGTTCCCTGAAGAGCCTTCTTCTCCTTGGTCTCCGCGGAATGGGCGCATATGCCTATCATGCATATGTCCTGGGGCTTACCGATGATAAAGTCAACCGGTTCATGATCAAGGCTCTCATCGCATTGGGAGCGGATCTTCCTGCTGAGGAGCTTCTTGCCCTCGACATGGAGCTCGGGCAGGTCAATCTGGCCTGCATGGCGCTTCTTGATAAGGCGAATACGACAACCTACGGTACGCCTGTACCGACAAAAGTGTCCACATTTATTGAGCCCGGCCCGTTCATCGTAATTTCCGGACATGATCTTAAGGACCTTGAACTCCTTCTTAAACAGACGGAAGGCAAGGGCGTCCAGATTTATACCCACGGTGAGATGCTCCCGGCACACGCATATCCGAAACTTAAGGCTTACAGCCAGCTCAAGGGCAATTTCGGCACAGCCTGGCAGTCCCAGCAGAAGGAATTCGCCAGCGTTCCCGGTGCTTTCCTCTTCACAACCAATTGCCTCATGCCTGTAAAAGACAGCTACAGGGACCGCGTATTTACAACGGAAGTCGTATCCTACCCGGGACTTGTCCACATCGGCGATGATAAGGATTTCACCCCCGTCATCGAAAAGGCCCTTGCCTTGGGAGGCTATGAGACGACGAAGGAACTTACCGGCATCAATGGAGGAAATGTACTGACGACGGGATTTGGATGGGGCACGGTCCTCTCCGTAGCCGACAAAGTCGTAGATGCCGTAAAGGCTGGACAGATCTCCCGTTTCTTCCTTGTAGGCGGCTGTGACGGTGCGCGTCCCGGAAGAAATTATTACACGGAATTTGTAAAGCAGACACCGAAAGACAGCATCATCCTGACACTTGCCTGCGGAAAATACCGCTTCAATGATCTGGATCTCGGTGAAATCGGAGGCCTTCCGCGTATCATGGATATGGGACAGTGCAATGACGCATACAGCGCTATACAGGTTGCTGTTGCACTTGCCGGTGCCTTTAACTGCACAGTCAACGAACTTCCGCTGACCATGATTCTCTCCTGGTATGAGCAAAAGGCCGTCTGTATCCTTCTGACCCTTCTTTCCCTCGGAATCAAAAACATCTACCTGGGGCCGACACTTCCCGCCTTTGTATCTCCGTTTGTACTTGATTACCTCGTCAAGAATTTCGGTCTCACGCCCACTTCGACACCGGAAAAAGACCTTGCGGCAATTCTCGGCAAGTAACGGATAACCATTCCATTTATAACGGCACCGCGCCTTCTGCCCTTTTCAGGCTGCCGATGCTCCGATTTTAGACTTTCATGCCGCCCGGGTCATAAAACCCCCCCGTCAGAATATTCTGCGGGGGGGTTTTTATAAAATCAGCTAAAAAATTCGTACTGCCTTATTCTACATGTCACATCTTGCAAGTCCTGCCTGGTCCACAACCATCTGTACAACAAGTTCCGTCTTACCCCTGCCCGCCGGTATGGTGACGTCTGCATATTTTTCATAATACGGTTTGCGTTCGTTGAAAAGATCCCGCAGCGTCTGGCCGGGGGCAAGCACAATGCCGCGCGTCTTCAGATTCCACAGCCGCCTCTTCAGTTCCGGGAAAGCTACATCGAGGTACACAATTTTGCCGAGGCTTTTGAGATGTTCCATCGCAGCCGGATGAAGTACCGCGCTGCCGCCCGTCGCTATTACCTGGCCGCGCTGCCGGATGGAGAAAATGGCCTTTTCCTCGCACTCAGCAAAATATTCATTCCCGTATGTATTGATAATCTTCTGGAGAGGCATTTTTTCACGGCGCTGGATCAGAAGGTCACTGTCGAGAAAATTCATGCACACTGCCTTGGCAAGGAGCACACCTATCGTACTCTTGCCGCTGCCGGGCATTCCAATCAAAATAATGCTTTTTGTTTTTCTGCTCATATGATTACCCTCAGAACTTCTGGTTCAATTTAATGCAGTTTATGAAAAAAGCCCGGTCAGCGCGTGAATCAGCGGGAAAATGAGAATCGGGAAAAAGATGGACGGCAGAATATCCGCAACCTTAATTTTTTTGATTTCAGATAGCCCAAGGCCCAGCGCCATCAGTGCGATGCCGCCTGCTGCAGACATTTCGGGGATAATTGCCATATTGAGAACCGGTGCAAGCTGTGCCGCACCCAAAGCTACGGCCCCCTGATAAATCAGAACCGGAATCGCCGAAAACAGAACACCTACGCCCAGCGTCGATGCGAAAAACACAGCAGTCACACCATCCATCACGGCCTTCAGGTATAAAATACTGTGGTCATTCTGAAGCCCGCCCTGAATGGCACCCGTAATTGCCATGGCACCGATGCAATAGAGGAGTGTGGCGGTCGTAAATCCTTCCGAAAAACGGTCCCCTCCAATTTTGATATGCGACTGCATAAAATCTCCGAGATTCCTGAGCCGCTCATCGAGATGCAGCGCCGTACCCGCAATCGTTCCAACAATCACACTGATAATGACAACAAGAATCTCTTTGCTGTCGAGTACATATTTAATACCAAGGGCAAACACCACCAGGCCGATCACAGACAATACCGCATTCATATACTTCTGCGGCAGGCCTTTGCGAAAAAGAAGCCCGACCGCACCTCCGGCAATAATTGCGGCAAAATTCACCAGGGTCCCTGTAAGCGGCATGTATTGGTCCTCCCGTTTGTTACTGTTTTTTCGCTTAAATAACGGTTTATTCATTCCCGCCGAAGCTTTTTCAGTATAACATGTGTGTAGGTGTGCAGGCATACGTATGCGTAAATTTATAATCATTCACACGCTTCGGATCAGATCCGGAATCATTCACAAACTAAAAATCGAATACACATAAAAAAGCCGCCGGTTTTTTATCCGGCGGCTTATATGCGATTGGAAAGATCTGACGGATGTTATTTGCTGATTATGCTCTCTTTTTTCTGGAAAGGACATCGAAACCAACAGCAACAATGAAGATAACGCCCTTTGCAATGTACTGGTAAGCGATATCAACATTCATAAGAAGGAATCCGCTGGTAAGGGACATGATAATAAGTGCACCGAAAAGTGTACGGATACCTGCATCCCGAACCGGATCTAAAAATAGACCGGCGGCGGGTGTTTCCTTTGTCCCGGCCGCCGAGGCAGGCTATAGCTGTGTATTCCCGGAAGCCATGTTCTGCAGAAATGGTTCATATTCAAATAGTGAAATGCAATCTGACGTGTCCACCGTAATGGAAGACGGATCAATCAGGGTAATTCCATAGCTGAAATTAATCATTGTAGAGGTTCCGGTTTGATCTGTTACTTCAAGTGTTGCATCCGAAAGGCTTGTTTCTTTTTCGTTATCGAGCAGTGCCCCCTTGACTGTCAGTTCCAGGGCGACATTCCCTTCGTTCTTGACCGTGACCTGAATCTCTAAATTCTCTCCCGAGACATCATTTTTATCCCATGTCAAATCAAATGCAGCGGAGAATGCTTTAGGATCATTGTCACTGCCGCCCGATAGAGTAATACTGCTTGAATATATTCCATCCGCTAAAGATGTTTCGCTGTCAAGTTCAATCTCCGCTAAAGTACCATCTTCATCGCCGTTCAAAGAAAGCACAAATTGATTTTTGTGTATTCCATCCGCAACAGATGTCTTGCTCGTAAGAACAATCTCAGCTGTATCACCCTCTGTTTCCATTGAAAACACCGCAGTTATATCGTCAGCAGGACGGACGCCGTCTCCAAATACCATCTCAAATCCCAAAGTGAACTCCGGGCTATTCAGATCATCAGAAGTCACAGTTATGTCTTCTACATTGATTTTTCTCACATTCCCGTCCATATCAATATAAAAGTGTATAACAAAATCATCTTCAAACGTAATACCGTCAATCTGATCAAACGCGCTGTCCATCTGGTCTTTCTGCTGCTGGGTCAAAGACCCGGCTGTCATAGAATCTATTTTTCCCATGTATCCATCTCTTACCCCTGATATGTATGAGTGGTAAAAATCATTGACTTCATATTCAGGAATTGTATAGGACATCACATCCAGCTTCATCTGCTTGCCGCTGATTTCCTCCTGGACAGATCCATCAGAAGAAAACTCTGTTTTCTTGCCGATATCGTTCAAAAGATCTTTGAATACTGATGAAATTTCCTTGTTGCCTGCATCCGATCCGCCTTTTCCGAACATCATGTGAATGTATGTCTGCAGATCCGGCATGGCCGCTCCTTCGGTCCATCCGCTCGCTCTGCAATCCTCTGTAAACGTTGCCGGATCAATGGATAGAAAATTCGTATCTTTGATCAGGTCCGGCAGTGAGAACGCTATTATATCCGGCGAGATAAAAATAGTATTGTCATTGTATTTTGTTGTTTTATCTCCGGCAGATATATTCAGGAGTGCTTTCTCATTTTCCGAATCATACATCAGCGTGCCTTCTGCACTGCCTTCATCCGCGTCGACGGAAAAAGCATGTGATACAGCTTTCCCGGCAAATTTACTGAAGTCAATAAAATCCGGTCCTTTCTCAAATGAACCGGCAAACGTCTGCGCAATAGACAGCTGCAGATACTGTTCAGGTGTAACCGTCTTCATGATCTGCCGTCTGAAGGCGAACCCCATACCTCCGATTAATGCAAAAACAATAATAATGGATGCAAGCACAATCCAAAGCGCCTTATGTGATCGTGCCGGTTCATGCCCGGGTGCCGGTCCCCGTTCGTTTGTGCGGAAACGATCATTCGAAGCAGCAGGCGCCGCCGCCGCATAAGTCACTTCCGAATGATAGGCTCCCTCCGAAGTATCCAGCGGTTTAAAAATCGGCTGGAATATTGGCTGCAAATTATCCTCCTGCCGGCAAAATGGGGCCTGTGGAGCCCATGGAGTCTGTGGAGCCGACGGAGTCTGTGAACCCCACGGAGTCTGTGAACCCCACGGAGGCTGTGAACCCCACGGAGGCTGTGAACCCCACGGAGGCTGTGGCGCCGACGGAGGCTGTGAACCCCACGGAGGCTGTGGCGCCGACGGAGCCTGCGAAGCCCACGGAGGCTGTGGCGCCTGGATCAGTTCCGATCCGCAATTTTCACATACGAGAGCATCCGGTTTGTTTGGCTGACCACACTTACTGCAAAACATATTTCCTGCCTCCAACTATATCATTCATCCTATTTGGTCCGGGTGTGCAATATAACCAATAATTTTCATTTTGAAAAATAACATATGTCGTTCTAATGCAATTATTATCATATTAAATTATATTATTGAACTATACCACGTCAATAACTATTTGTGTCATTTCATGTAAAAGTTCATGTAAAAATAAATATATATGTCGAGGATGCATGCTGCGGACTCCCCTCCGAGGGTTTGATCTTCCGTAGCGTCCGCAGGACGCCTGCAGGGAAGGGATAATGCTTTTCGAGTAGATTCCGCAGGATTGCAAAGCAATCCGAGGACTGACCGAGTGAGAAAAGCATCATCCCTTCCATATGTTATACTGACTTAAGAATCAATTTGACTATAAAACACGTTATACGGAAGGGCACAAAATGAAAATACTTGGTAATATACTTTGGGTTATATTCGGCGGACTTATATTAGCCATACTATGGATTATTTTCGGTATCCTCTGCTGCGTTACCATCATTGGTATTCCGTTCGGTGTCCAGTGCTTCAAGTTGGCAGGTCTCTCCTTCTGGCCGATGGGTAAAGAGATTTCTTATCATAAGGCAGGTTTTGGCAGCGTCCTTGGAAATATTCTTTGGATCGTTGTTTTCGGTTGGGAACTCGCCCTGACACATCTGATAATCGGTGCGGTTTTCTGCATCACAATCATAGGCATACCTTTCGGCCTCCAATGTTTCAAGCTGGCGCAGGTATCATTGTTCCCGTTCGGCGTTACATTCAAATAACAAAAATGGCATTTTCCCTAAGGCTCCTCCATTTGCTTCCTGTTCACTGTATTTGGCAATAATATTGTATATACCTATTAGGTATGTTATGCTGAATAAAATGAATGGGAGGTGTTTTTATCGAGTACGTAATCTTAGGGTTTCTCTTGCTTCGCAGCCTGACACAGTATGATTTGAAAAAAGTTCTGGAAACGAAAGTTTCTCCTTTCTTCAGCGCGAGCCTGGGTAGTATCCAGGCTGCCCTCAAAAAACTGGAGGGTAACCGTCATGTAGAAATGCAGGAGACGGTTGTGAACGGACGACGCAAGAAAATATATACTATCACCGGTTCCGGCCAAACCTATTTCATGGCGTGGATGCTGTCACCGGTCACTGCGAGGCGGTTGGAATCGGAAGCAGCAACACGTGTATTTTTCATGGGGTTATTACCTCAATCAGACCGTTTAACCATTTGCCGGATGATTGTCGACGAACTTGAGAAAACCATAAAAGAATACCAGGACACGCAGTCGGAATTCGCAAACAGGAAAATTCCTGAATCGTTTAAAACCATCGCCGTATACCAAATGAAAACGCTCGACATGGGACTTTTCTATCATATGCAAATGCTCGCATGGTTCACAAATCTATATATGGAAATCGCGGGTGAAACAAATGGCTGATCTGTTTGGCTTTGAAAAAAGTCTTGTCTATCATGACGTTTTACTTTTCTATTACTTTTTACCGAACGAAGGCAGGGATACGCTTTTCCTTCTGCACCCCGCTTTTGCCGACCATGAAATTTTCGAGGCGCAGATCGATTTTTTCCGCAGTAAATACCAGATTCTTCTTCTGGATTTTCCCGGTCATGGAAAAAGCGCGGCAAAAGGCACGAAGGCAACGACCGGCGATATTCCGGACATTATGAAAAGGATCCTGGACGAGAACAACATTGCAGAATGCCATGTCCTCGGCGTTTCACTGGGTTCCCTGATCGCACAGGGCTTTGCAGACCGATTCGCCGATATGACGAAGTCGGTTATTATAGTCGGAGGCTACTCGATCCACAAGGCCAACAAAAATGTCGCCCGGGCACAGGGCAAAGAAATTTTCAAGTTTGCATTCTATATTCTCTTTTCGATGAAAAAATTCAGAAATTATGTTACCGAACAGACGCCCGGCAGTGAGCACTTCCGTGAAGTGTTCAGACGCGGAGCCGACAAATTCAAGCGGAGTTCTTTCCCTGCCATGTCAAAGATGAATTCACTGTTTGTGAAAAAGGATGCCCCGATGACATATCCTTTTCTGATACTTTGCGGTGATTACGACCATCAGTTGGCACAGGATGCCGCACGTGGGCTTCACGCACTGGAGCCGGGCTCAAAATATGCCCGTATCCCGGATGCAGGCCATTGCGCAAACATTGATAATCCGGATATCTTCAACACGGTTCTGGATGATTTTCTGTCCGGACTTGACCTTTGACCCATAAATGACACTGGAAGCCAACCCGTCAGCGAAAGCAACAGTTCCGCTCACCCGTTCTCGAACTCCGTCATCTCGGCCCAGAATCTTTTGGGCATATGGTTCATCTGGCATTTGGGGTTGAAGCGTTCTTCGATGGCGATGGTATGCTGGAAGCATTTCCACAGGGTGTGATAGGCTTTTTCCGCATCGTCAATCGGCGGAAGTGTGAGCTTACTCATGGCAGTGATCAGGGTGCCTTCCGGTTTGTGGACGACGGCCATCTGGTGTGTCCTGTCATAAATCAGGAATGTCTCGTCCGGATAGCGGTCTGTGAAATGGTCCGACAGGAGCGGAAGCACCCTGTTTTTGGGGGATATGCAGGAGACCAGGATGCCGTCATAGATGGTAAAGCGCACAAATCCCATGAAACTGTGGGCTTCGCGCTGCAGATTGCGGACTGCCTTGGTGAGCGTGCCTACTGTATCGTCGGTCAGACGGTCAAAGACGGCTCTTCCGTATTGATACCCCTGACGGATAAAGTTATACATCAGGATTTCCCTGTTGGGGATGGATGTCAGGAAGGCATTTTTGATGAAGTCCTGCGCTTCCAGGCAGATCTTCCGGTCGATCGATTCATAGATTTTACCGGCGTGGTCAAGATCCGTGGTAATCCACTGTGTCGCTTCAAAAATATGGAGCTGTCCGCTCTCCATGCATATTTCGCAGGGGATCTCATGGTGGACATAGCTCTCGTAAACGCAGCAGAGGAAGCCCTCGAGCGTGCCGTCATATATGTATACCAAATTCGTATTGTCCTGCATTTACTCTTGTCCTCTCTTCCGGCAAATATCCGAAGGCACTGACCGGCACTCCGCCCATAATGCGGGCCATGTCCGGTACATCGGTAAAAGAAAGCTGTTCCCCTGCTGCAGCCGGCAGCATTTGCAGATCGTTTTTGGATAAAAGTCCCCGCAGTACGGTATCCGGCTCGATGACCACGCCCTCGAAGATTTTGCCCTGACAGGTGACGAAAAATTTGGCTCTCTTTAAGACAACACCCAGTTTTTTTAAGCCCTCAAAATTCAGGCTCCCCGCACGCCTCGCCTGCACAATCTTCCGGGCGCTCAGGACGCCGATGCCGGGAACGCGCAGGAGCCTGTCATACGATGCCCGGTTGATTTCCACAGGAAATTCATCCAGATGACGAATCGCCCAGTTGGCTTTGGGATCAATCGCCAGGTTCATATTGGGACTTTTCGCATCGACAATTTCGCCCGCCGAAAAGCCGTAGAACCGCATCAGCCAGTCCGCCTGATAGAGCCGGTGCTCACGCAGAAGCGGCGGCGCGGAGAATACCGACGGCAGAAGGGGATCTTCCACGACGGGGTTATAAGCGGAAAAGAAAACGCGCTTCAGTTTGTACTTATTGTAGAGTCCCTCACTCAGGGACAAAATCCTATGGTCACTGTCCGGCGTGGCTCCGATAATCAGCTGTGTACTTTGGCCGGCCGGAACAAATTTAGGTGCATTCCGGTAAAGGGCAAGGTCAGACGTATTCTCCTCAATTCCCGAACGGATCAAAGCCATCGGTCGAAGAATCGCCTCTGCCTTCTTCTGGGGGGCAAGCGCTTCCAGTCCGGACTCCGACGGAAGCTCAATATTGATGCTCATACGGTCGACAAGGAGTCCCATACGCTGGATCAGGGCATTGTCCGCTCCCGGAATCGCCTTAACGTGGATATATCCGTTGAAGTTGTGTTGGTTTCTCAGGATTTCAATCGCCAAAATCATGCGTTCCGTCGTGTAGTCCGGATTTTTCATGACACCGGAGCTCAGGAAAAGCCCCTCAATGTAATTCCTCCGGTAGAAGTTCATCGTCAGGTCGGCAAGCTCATTTGGGGTAAACGCCGTACGCACGGTATCTCGCGACACCCGGTTGACGCAGTATTTGCAGTCATAGACACAGTGGTTTGTCATCAGCACTTTCAGAAGGGAAATACAGCGCCCGTCCGCCGCAAAGCTGTGGCAAATTCCTGATGCAACGGCACTGCCCATCTTCCCGGGCTGGCCGGAACGGTCAACGCCGCTCGACGTACAGGCCACATCGTATTTGGCCGCATCGGTTAGAATGGCTAACTTTTCAAGAACATCCATATCAGCCCCTGTCCTTCGGGGATATTATCCCTGAAATGTAAAATGGCACCGAACATTCATTCTGTTTACGGTGTCATAATAGCACGGAACATATGTTCTTGTAAAGAGAGAAAGAATGTTTATCTCGGCTCTCTTGGGCTTGCGCCCGGCGAATGTCGCCTCAATAAACACTCTTTCTCCTGCTAAGGCACCCTTCGGGTGCAAGGAATGATATTTCCTTAGGCGCGAAGCGCCACTTGAGGGATGTGATACTGTTTGTGAGCGCGCTTTAGCTGGGCGATAGCCCAGCGTCCAGCGTGAGCAAACGGTATCACATCCCCGGCGTTTAGCGCGAGCAAATGACAGCACATCCCGCCAATTATTTCTCTGCAAAGCTTTTCTTTACCCTGAAATAGTAGAGAATTGTCCGCACAGCAAAGGATCCGAATTCAATGCATACCCCAGAATATATAATACATATAGCAATAATTGAGTGAATATTTGACGTATGCAAGTTAGAGATAAATAGCATTATCGTTATGAAAATGTAGAGAACGCATACGGGGAAAAAGCTAAGGGAATAGGTCAGGGCAAATCTTCTGGCATGCTTCAATGTACTTTCTTTGTCGCTGTAGAACATAGGTGGTTCTTCCGTATATTCTTTTGCCCAGACATTATTGCTTTGTGTGCGGGACAGAGACGTAAAGAAGAGTTTCCAGCCGCTCTCCTTATTCAGATTGAAGTAGGACGGATCCGTACTGTTCTGATAATCAACGTGGAACTTCATTTTGCGGGGCTCACTGCTGATAAAGTAAAAACTGTTGCCCAGCTTGCCCATTCGAACCAGATGATATCCCCGGCTCTCCATCTTCTCGAGCCAGATTTCAATTTTGTCGGGGGAATAGATCCAACCGATTTTGGTTTTTATAATTACTTTATGGTTTTTGCTCATTTTTTTCATTTCCGCATCCGAGATAAGTGTATCCCTCGGCAGGGTAAAGGACAGATCCAGCGTGTCCCCGCATAATTTCTCAAGCTGGCGATTGGTCTTTCTAAGCTTGAAGTAAGTATAGCTAAGCCAGGTGAAGGTTAGCAGCACAAGCAAGGGAAAGACAAAAGTCATTACTGCATTAAATACCTCTATAGCCGTATGCGGCGTGTGCGCAAGGTCGCTGAAAAACTCGATGTTCCCGCCGCCGAAAAAGAGAAATACGCTCGCTAGCATAGCAAACATAAATAGGTTCATACCCAGAAGCATTACGACGCACAACAGGATGATTCCGACAACAAACTTAATTTTCTTGTTTTTGCTTAAAAACCCATTATAGGACGGAGACACTTCGGGGTGTGTCTCTTGTGTCCTGATGACATAGTAATTCGGGGAGGAGCACACTTCCGTATACACGTTATTTTCCAGATAAACAGAAGACGTCCCATTTGATTTCTTTTCAAGGCTGATCCTGTAAAATACCGCGGCCGGCACCGTCTCTTCGAAGTAAAAGAGCCTTGCTGCAAAATGGATGCGAAGCAGGGCATACCCCTTGGCATGCATCTGCGATAACCATTCTTCTGTTTTTACGACATCATAGCTCCAAAATGGTCGGTATACTTTCTTGCTCATGTAAAATTCCTCCTGAGTCAATGTATTGGAGAACAATTTTTTGATTTTGTCAGTTTCAAGTAAGATATGCTGATGCCGTCGGCACTAAACATATAGAAGGAATGATTCCGCATCCTTAGGCGCGAAGCGCCATTCGAGGGATGTGATACTGTTTGTGAGCGCGCTTTAGCCGGGCGATAGCCCTGCGTCCAGCGCGAGCAAATGGTATCACATCCACGGCATGCATCTGCGATAACCAGTCTTCGGTTTTGACGACATCGTAGCTCCAAAAAGGCCGGAATACTTTCTTACTCATGGAAAAATCCCTCCTGCGTCAATGTATTGGCGTATATTTTTCTGATTCTTTCTATTTCAAGCAGGATAAGCTGACAGCCGTCGCCGGTGATCCTGTATATGGTCTTCCTGTCTTTATCGTCATATACGGAAATGAGTTTGTCCTTATACATTTTTGCGAGCGTTCCGTAAACGGTCCCGGAACCCAGAATGATGCGGCTTCCCGTCAGTTCCTCGACGAACTTGATGATGCCGTATCCATGTCTTGGTTCGCTTAGTGACAGTAGGATATAGTAAGCGGTCTCGCTCATAGGAATGTATGCCTTGCGTACTTTTTCGCTGATCACTTGTTATGCCTCCGTAGCGTATTCGCATTACATCTATGTCAATCTTTAATTATGTCTAACCTCGACTGTGTCACGACGTGACTATATCACAGCGTGACACAGTGTGTCAACTGTATTTAGCAATTACTCTCGCAAATTTTACTGTCACTTCTTTGGAGCGAGCAAATGCTGCCGCAACCCTTCGAGTGCGAAGAAAATTTCTGCTTACAGGTTTTTACACGTGATTTTATTTGGAGCGAAACGCCTTTGAAAGATGCGATACCGTTTGTGAGCGCACTTTAGCCGGGCGACAGCCCTGCGTCCAGCGCGAGCAAATGATATCGCATCCTGGCGTCAACGGATTACAGGTATTTTTTGGGGCATGTCTGCTTTAGAAATTCGCGGAATTCCGAGGCGGTTCCTTTGGTGAATCCGTTCTTGGTGAGGAAAAGGAATTTTTTCTGCACCATAATGCAGAATGTGTTTTCCGTTTCGAAGATTTTGGTGACCTGATCCAGAAGTATGGTCTGATTTGACTGTGAGGTAATAAGCTGGATATTGTCGCTGAATATGGAGTAGCTGTGTTCTCCCGAAGGACACATTGCCTGGTTTGTCTTAAATTCGCCGTTTGCACGGAACTTGTACACCTGAAAATGCAGAATCAGAAACGCGGCAGAGAGTACAAAAAGTCCGGCACCGCCAACCAATACTTTTACATCCTTATTAGATAAATATATACCGAGGCAGATAAGAGCTGTGATCATGAAGATGACAGACAGAATCAACAGAAACATACGGAATGTCTTGTGGAATTTACTGTATGATACATTCTGCGTCTCCATAAACAATTTGCGCGTGTAAATTGTCTGATTTTCAAATAGTGATTCCATATAGCTTTCTTCCTTTCCATAAACATCAAAAACTTTGATTCGTACTATATAATTATAGCCTAAAAACCGGACATTATTTCATTTATTATGAAGCGAACCTGTAATACCCTTGCCATATCAAACCGAATCAAAGCTTTTGTCCATTATGCTCCGTTCAAGCCCTTCATCGAGAGGGAAATCCGGTTCTTTTTCGCATCGATCGACAGCACACGTACGCGGACTGTCTGTCCGACGTGGACCAATTCCATCGGCTTGGAAATAAAGCGGTCAGCCATTTCAGAAATATGTACAAGGCCGTCCTGATGGACGCCGATATCAACGAAAGCTCCAAAGGCGGAGACATTCCGGATAACGCCGGTCAGGGTCATTCCTTCTTTCAAATCGGACAACTCCAGCACATCTGCGCGCATTTCCGGCTGCGCCAGCTCGGCGCGCGGATCATATCCGGGAGCATCAAGTGCGGCAACAATATCCTGAAGTGTCGGAATACCGACGGAGAGTTCGGCGGAGAGTGCCGGCAGATCATAGGGCTTCTGTTTTTTGCGCAGTGCGCGGGCAATTTTATACGATTCCGGATGGACACTGGTATTGTCAAGGGGCTCGGCACCGTCCGGCACACGCAGGAAGCCGGCGCACTGCTCAAAAGCTTTCGGCCCCAGTCGGGCGACTGCGCTGAGCTGGGAACGGGATGAAAACACGCCGTTGGCTTCACGGAAATTGATGATGTTCTGCGCAATCGGCTTTGTAATACCGGCAACATACGAAAGAAGTGACACAGAAGCCGTGTTCAGGTTGACGCCGACTTCATTTACGCAGTCCTCGACAACGCCGCCCAGCGTATGTGCGAGTTTCTTGGGATTCATATCATGCTGGTATTGTCCGACGCCGATTGCCTGCGGGTCGATTTTAACAAGTTCCGCAAGTGGATCCTGCAGACGCCGGCCGATGGAGATCGCACTTCTTTTGGTAAGGTCAAGATCGGGGAATTCTGCTGCGGCAAGTTCCGATGCCGAATATACGGAAGCTCCCGCCTCGTTGACCATGTAATATTTCAGCGACAGATTCTTCTCTTTAATCGTCTGTGAGACAAATTGCTCCGTCTCTCGGGAGGCCGTACCGTTGCCGATAGCAATCATCGTTACTTTGAATTTTTCATAGAGCTGTACAACCATGCGAGCCGACTCTTCCGTCCTGCTCTGCGGAGGTGTCGGGAAAATAACATCGGTGTAAAGCGGCTTGCCCGTCGCATCAATAACGGCAAGTTTACAGCCGGTGCGGAAAGCCGGATCGAGCGCAAGCACAACATGTCCGCGTGTCGGGGGCGTCATCAGAAGGCTTCTGAGATTCTGGGAGAAAACATCCATTGCTTCTTCCTGCGCCCGCTCGGTCAGCGCTGCACGCACCTCTGTTGAAAGAGACGGCATCAGAAGGCGTTTCCAGGCATCTTCTGCGGTCTGCCGGATATACTCAGCCGCGAGTTCATTGCCGGCCGGCATGGTCTGCAGGATATGAACCCGTGCAAGGGAATCATCCATTTCCAGGGAAATCGAGATAAACTCCTCTTTTTCACCGCGGTTCATGGCAAGAATCCGGTGTCCTGCTGCCCGGGCAATCAATTCGTTATGGTCATAATACGGTGCGTACACCGAATCTTCTTTTTTCTTCTGTTTGGAAGTAATCCTGCCCGTATTCAAAAGGATACGGCGGAGCTTGTCGCGCAGATGCGCATCATCGCTGATTTTCTCAGCATTGATATCCATCGCTCCCGCGAACGCTTCTTCCTGATTGTTCACGCCTTTTTCCGGATCAATCGATGCATCAGCGATTTTCAGCAGTGCTTCTTTGGAAAATTGGCGGTTTAAAAGTGCATCCGCCAGTTTTTCAAGGCCCTTTTCACGAGCCATCGATGCGCGGGTGCGGCGTTTGGGGCGAAACGGCCGGTACAAATCTTCAAGGGCGGTTAGCGTCTGCGCCGCCGCAATTTCTTTTTCGAGCTGAGGAGTCAGTGCTTCCTGCTCGCCGATAAGGCGCAGGATATCTGCACGGCGCTCTTCCATCGCACGCAGGAAATCGAGGCGGTCCGAAAGCCGGCGCAGCACCTGATCATCAATACCGCCGGTCACTTCTTTTCTATAGCGGGCGATGAAGGGAATCGTGTTCCCGTCATCCAAAAGCGCAACTGTTTTTTCTACCAGCGTAGGAGCCATCTCAAATTCTTTGGACAGCATCTGCATCAAATCCATTTTGTAATCCTCCCGAAGTCATGCGGTCTGCCGGAAGCGTGCCGCATGTTTGGTTACATTATACAGGAAGGGGGAAGGGATAATGCCTTTCTCACTCGGTCAGTCCTCGGATTGCTTCGCAATCCTGCGGAATCTATTCGAAAGGCATTATCCCTTCCCTGATTGGCGTCCTGCGGACGCTAAGATCAAATCTGCAACAAAATACCTGTGTCAGTCGTCTATGTATCAGATGATATAATGAAAAAACGGTTGAGGAAACATGGAGGTGCCTATGAAGTTTAAAACGATCACTCTGGTTTTTCTGGTTGTTTTGGTTTTGACCGCTTCCCTCTCGTGTGCACGAAATACAACCCGGGAACAATCCGCTGATGCGACCGTTCTGACAACCGCTGCTGAATCCACAACTATTGTAACAACTGTAACAACACTTGCCGAGCCCTCAAGCAGTGCTGTTACACGCATGTATTTTGAGGCTGTAAAAGAAGTGTATTCCGAAGATTCCGGATTGAACGGGGGCATTTCTATTATTTCACTCGACTTAACAGGGGCGAAAAACCTGTCTGCTGAAGAAAAAGAAGCTCTCAGGTATTTGGTGTCATGTGAATACTCCTTTGATACATACACATATATATATGAAGAGCTTGTCGATCAGGGGCTGATTGATGACAAGAATCTTTACTTTGAAAAGGGCATATTATTCGAAATAACTGATAACCCCATAACAGATAACGCTTTCACTTTCAAGATTTCGAAATGGCGCTCGGGTCTCGGCGCGATATTCTATTCGGACTGTACGGCTAAAAAAACAGGGGACATCTGGGAGTATTCCTTAGGTGGCTTTGCTATTTCCTAAGCGTCCGCAGGACGCCGCACAGGGAAGGGTTGATGCTTTTCGAGTAGATTCCGCAGGATCGCTATGCGATCCGAGGACTGACCGAACGAGAAAAGCATCGTCCCTTCCCCACTGACCGAACGAGAAAAGCATCGTCCCTTCCCCACTGACCGAGCGAGAAAAGCATCATCCCTTCCCCCGACCGAGTGAGAAAAGCATTATCCCTTCCTATTGCAACCGCTCCTCAACCCACGTAAAATAGAACTACTTTTCATCTCAGTGAGAGCACTTTTCTCCAGCAGCCGGTACGGCAAGCGGATATCAGAATATTTTTTTACCCAGGGGGGCTTATGGATTCAATTGACAGACAAATTATCAGCATCCTGCAGAAGAACGCCCGCTCCTCCATCTCGGAGATCAGCTCGCGCGTGAATCTTTCGATTCCTGCAACAAGTGACCGGATCCGCAAGATTGAAGCCGCAGGAATTATCACGCAGTATACGGCCATTGTGAACGCCGGTGCGCTTAATATGAAACTGACAGCCATGATGTTCGTCAGCCTGGAAAAGCCGCATTATTCCGAGCACTTCGTTTCCTTCGTCAATACACAGGATGAAATATTGGAGTGCCATTACCTGGCAGGTGATTTCGACTATCTGATGAAGATCGTAACCGAGAGCACAGAGACCCTCGAACGTCTTTTAACCCGCATCAAGAGTGTTCCGGGCATCCAGAAGACACAGACTATCGTCACTCTGTGTACCGTTAAAAACATCCACTCCGTCGTGCCTCACGAACCGGTATAGCACCGGCGCCCATTATGGCAAGGAGTACCACATCAGAATTTCACAACAGCTTTAACAATATTTGCTTTATCAGCTACGCTTTTGTCCATCGCATTTTGAATATCGTCAAATGCAAATATGTCTGTAATGATTCCCTTGATATTTACTTTACCGGATGCAACAGCCTCAATGGCCATAGGATAGATGTGGCGGTAACGGAACACGGTTTTAAACGTGATTTCCTTGTCGAGCGCCAGGCTCATGGGCAGGTTCATCATACCCGTTTTCCCGTAACCGACAAGTACGATAGTCGATCCTTTTTTTACCGTTTGGATAGCCTGTGCAGCCGTTATCTCTGTACCTGCCGTCTCAATCGCCAGGTCAAATCCTGCCCCGCCTGTAATTTTACGAACGGCTTCGATGATATCTTCCTGTACGGGATTGATTACGCCCGCCGCGCCCAATTCCATCGCTTTATCCAGACGCTTCTGCATGATATCGACAACATACACCTTGGATACTCCTTCGGCTTTCAGAGCAAGCATTGTCACCAGACCAATGCAGCCTGCTCCGAATACAACTGCCGTCTGTCCGATGTGTGCCCCGCCCTGGTTTGCCGCATGGAATCCGACGGCAAGCGGCTCTATCAGGGCTCCCTCAAGTGTGCTTACATTGTCAGGCAGCTTGAAGCAGAGGCCTGCCTCATGTGCAACGTATTCCTGAAAAACACCGTCAACCGGAGGGGTTGCAAAGAAAATCACATCCGGGCAGAGATTGTATCTGCCGCTCCGACAGAATTCGCAGTGACCGCAGGTCTTTCCGGGCTCGAGCGCCACCCTGTCACCCACTTTTAAATGTGTCACCTGGCTGCCGGCTTCCACAACCGTGCCGCCCGGTTCATGCCCGAGTACAAATGGCGGTTCCACAATATAGTCCCCGATACGTCCGTTTTCATAGTAGTGCATATCGCTTCCGCATATCCCGACATACTCCAGTTTGACTAAGACTTCATTTTCTTTGGGCTGCGGAATCGGCCGTTCCAAATATCCCATATCCCCGATTCCATTCATAACTGCAACTTTCATATTGCCCTTCATTTTTGTTTCTCCTTTTTTTAAGGTGCGCAAAGCAGTAAGCGTACTTTTCGGCAAACACGCAAAGGCCGTCCTTTTCTTCGCTTATTGAATCTGTTATTCAAATATCAGGGTCTGATCAGCACCTTTATGCTGTCCTTGCCGGACATAACCGTCTCAAGTCCCGCTTTGTAATCATCCAGGCTGAAAACATGCGAGGTGAGTTTGTCCACCTTGACAATCCCGGATTCCAATGCCTGAATGGCACGATCAAAACAGTGTGTCTGGGCAAAGGAACCAATGAGTTTATACTCATTGCTGAAAATTTCATACGGGCTGACGCTGATACGGTCTTTTTCGTCACAGACACCATAGACCACAATTTTCGATCCTTTTTTTGCATAGTTGAAGCAGGCCTGCGTGATCTTGGACGATCCTGTGGCATCGATGATGATATCGTATCCATGAGGTGCATACTGCCGGATCTGGGCATCCTGATCTGCTGCCAGGTCACGGCTGATCTTAACCGTCTGAATCCCTAAATCCTTAAGGACATCAAGTTTGAACTGGGACGGAGCTGCAACAACGAGCTGTCCCGCACCGCCGTGCTTGAGCAGCTGGGCAAGGATAATGCCTGTCGGACCTGCGCCGAACATGAGGATCCGGTCACCGTTTTTGACATCAATCATATCCATACCGTGAACCGCACAGGCAGTCGGCTCTGTAAAAGAAGCTTCTTCAAAACTCAGCTTATCGGAAATCGGGAAAACTTTGTCCTGGTTGACTACTACATATTCGGCAAAACCGCCCGGATCGGTAACTCCGAGGGAAACGAAGTTTTCGCAGTAGAGAGGCTGGTTGCGGCGGCAGTAGTAGCACTCACCGCAAAGGACGGTGTTGTCGGCTACCACGCGGTCGCCTAATTTGAAGGCCGTCACGTCGGAACCGAGCGTATGGATATATCCGGTAAATTCATGGCCTGGCGTCAGGGGAAACTGCGAAATAAAATGGCCATGGTGAATATGGACGTCCGTTTTGCAGATACCGCAAAGCTCAACTTTGATAAGGACCTGATTTGGTTTGCAGACCGGGACAGGAATGTCTTTGATTTCAAAATTCTCCGGTGCATTGTAAACGAGAGCTTTCATAATTGTACCTTCTTTCTTTGATTGGGTTTTTGTATCTGTACCTGTTTCTTCATTTGAGGGGATTGTTATCGAACCGTTTTATTTAATAACCAGGCTGCGGGCGCTGCGGTCGGTGGTGATAGCAATGGCGCCGAGGATGACCAGGCCAAAAACGATGTTCTGCCAGAAGACGTCGACACCGACGATATTCATGCCGTTGCGGATAATGGACACGGTAAAGACACCAAGGATGGTTCCGAGGAGGTTGCCTTTGCCGCCCGAGAGGGCCGTACCACCGAGGACCACAGCTGCAACCACCAGCAGGGTGAACGAGTCACCGACGGTAGGAGCGGAGCTTTTGAGTTTGGCCGCCAGGAAGATTCCGCCGGCCGCCGCACAGACCCCGTTTAAGACAAAGGCGAGGATTTTGGTCATATTGACGTTCATGCCCGCCATACGAGCGGCGCGTTCGTTTCCGCCGACAGCCATGACCGATTTACCGAAGACCGTCCGTGACTGCAGGACAAAGAAGAATCCGATCAGCAGCACGGCAAGGATCAGCGGGAATCCGATGACTCCGAAGTTGATGTTGAACCAGCTGATCGCGCCCCAGCTTTTTTTGGGGATGGAAATCGGGGCAGCGGTTATCAGCAGCGCCACGGATTTCCAGACCGACATCAGTCCCAGCGAAGCAATAAAGGAAGGCATTTTGAGTTTGGCCGACAGCAGTCCGATAATCAGTCCGGCAAAAGCTCCGAAGACCAGAGCCAGGACAAAGGACAGGAGGGCTGCCAGGTAAATGTTTCCGAGCTTCTCACTGAAGATGCTCAAAAACTTGACCACCAGCACATTGGCGACGGAGCAGATGGCACCGGTCGACAGGTCGATGGACGCCAGCAGGATGACAAAGGTCATGCCCGCAGCCATAATCATCAGCGGGGCCGTATCACTTAACAGGTTTTTCAGGTTGGCCTTATTGACAAAGCTGGAGTCCATCGCCGTAAAGACCAGGACAAGAATAAATATCGCCATAAAGCTAATATAATTCATAACGTTTTTCTTCGAAACTGCTTTTTTGACGATGCTCGAATTAAAAGTGTTCAACATGTTCGCTTTCTCCTCACATCATTAAGCTGACGACACTGACCTGTGACGGCTTGTTCTCAACAGGGGCGTCAAATACGCCGGTAACAAGCCCATCGCACATCACAATCACTCGATTGCTCATGCTGATGCATTCATCCAGCGTGTCGCCAAGCAGGATCACGGACTTCCCCTGTTTGACCATTTCTCTGATCAGACCGTAGATTTCTTCTTTGGCTCCCACATCCACTCCGCGCGTGGGATGGTTGAGGATCAGGATATCGCTCTGGCTGCACAGCGCCCGGGCAAAAACGACCTTCTGCTGATTACCGCCGGAAAGGCTGGCCAGCAGTTCGTCTTTCCCGATCGTCTTGATCCGCAGCCGCTTGATCCAGTCCTGCGTCTGTTTGACCATCTTTTTGGTTGAAAGGAACGGGCCGGACCGCAGCAGGCGGATATTGGACAGCGCTATATTGTCGTTGATCGACAGCCCGGATATAATCCCCTCTTCCATTCGTTCCTTCGGGATCATCAGCACGCCGTCCCGCAAGGCCTGCGCCGGACTGAAGTACCTGCGCTTTTCTCCTTTGACGTAGAGCTCTCCGAACGACGGATGCTCATCTCCGCAGATGACCGAACAGATATCTTCCTTGCCGGAGCCTACGACTCCGACAATGCCCAGGATTTCCCCTTTGTGCAGCTCAAAACTGACATTCTTGAACACGCCCTTTAACCCCAGCCCCCGGACATCAAGGACCACGTCGGGTTCGGGTTTTCGCTGCTGGTCGAGTTTATAGTATTCCGTCGTAGTGGAGTGTCCCACCATCATTTCATACAAACGTTCTTCCGTCGCATCCGCCGTCGGCATGTTGCCGGCGTTCTCCCCGTCCTTATACACATACACCCTGTCCGAAATCGACAGGATTTCATCGAGGCGATGGGAGACAAACACGATGGAATGACCCTGGGCCGTCAGCTTGCGGATTTCCACAAACAGCTGCTGGACTTCCGTTTCGTTGAGGACGGATGTCGGTTCATCCAGAAGAATCAGGCAGTGCTCATGACCGGATGACCGGGTCAGATTAACCACTTTGGCAATTTCCACCATCTGGCGTGTGGCAAAGTTCAAATCCAGCACCTTTTTGCGGGCCGGGATGTGGCTGCAGCTGACATTGGCAAGGGCCGTCTCTGTCGCCTTATACATTTTCCCCCAGTTGACAAACCCGAACTGGCGGAAGTCTTTCTCGTGTCCGAAAAAAACGTTCTGCCCGACTGTCAGGTTGACAATCAGCGACTGTTCCTGGAAAACCATGCCGATCCCGGCGCTGTTGGCGTCCCGCGGGGTCCGGGGTTCATAGGGCTTCTCAAACATCGTCATCTCCCCGCCCGACTGCGGCTGGACTCCGATGATGATTTTCAGGAGGGTGGACTTCCCGGCGCCATTTTCTCCGATCAGGCCCACTACTTCCCCTTCATACACTTCCAGGTCCACGCCCTTCAAGGCACGGGTCCCTGCAAATATCTTGCTTATATTGGAAGCTTTAAACAGCAGCTTCTTTTCCATTTTGTTCTCCTTACAGTATCTTACTTCATGATGATCTTGTTGCTTCTGGTAACGGTCAGTGCCACGGCTACCAGAATGATCAGTCCCTGAATGCCGGTCTTGATATACGGGTTCACACTCATCAGCAGCAGACCATTATCCAGAACTGTAATAATCAGAACACCGATTAACGTGTTCAGCATGCCGCCTTTGCCGCCGGAAAGGGCTGTTCCGCCTACGACAACCGCCGCCTGCGCCGGGAACATCGTGCCGATTCCGATCTGCATCTGGCCCTGCCCGAGACGTATCCCGCCCAAAACCCCTGCGATTCCGAAACACAGCCCCGCAAACGAGAACACCAGGATCTTCACCCGGTTGACATTGACTCCGGCCATGCGCGGAATGTTCTCATCCGTACCCACTGCATAAATATACCGGCCGAACGCTGTATATTCCTGAATAAAATAGGCGACTAAAAACATGAACACGGCTACCCAGGTGATCACCGGGATGCCGAAAAAGGCAATTTTAGGTACTTCGATCAGGAACGAGTCCGTAATCGTAGCCGGAATCCCGCCATAGGATAACATGGCGATTCCCATACAGATGTACATGAAACTAAACGATACCATGAACGAGGGAATTTTCAGTTTGACATAAATAAATCCGATAATGGCGCCGATCACAACCGACGCGAGGATGGCCAGGACAACACCCAGCATCCCCAGGTGATTTCCGTTTTTTGTATTGAGCACCAGAAGGGACATCAGCGAACCGGCCATGCCCACCGAACCGTCTATCGACAGGTCGATGCAGCCCAGCATAATGACAAAAGTCAGGCCCATGGCAATAAGCAGCGGGATCGCCAGCTGGTTTAAGATCGCGGACAGGTTGCCGATCGACAGAAAGACATTTGTCCGGAGAGCGGAAAAGAACAGCACAAGAGCCAGCAGAACAAGCATCGGCGCTATTCTTGTGATACGGGCTTTGGTGTTTTCCGCCTTGATCTTGGCGGCAAATTCATCCGTTATCGTTATGTGAGCATTTGTTGAAGCTGCCATGTTGAAACATCTCTCCCATCATTTAAAAGAATACGTGCCTCCATGAAATGAGGGGAGCCGGTTTGACTCGGCTCCCCGATTCCACCAATGTGTGTGATGTAAAAGGGATTTTTGTTATAGTTTCATTCTAGATGAAATCAGTCCGCTTTGCACCAGTAGATTTGTGAGAAGTCCATAACGGGTTTGGCATCGACATACTCTGCAATGAAGTCCTTGACATTCGCCGAGGTAACCAGCATGGCCGGGGTTGCAAATTCACGGTATTCCTTGGGCAGGGCATTGACATCCAGAAGTCCTGTCCATGCTGCATAGCAGATGGCCAGTGTGTATCCACCCTGGAGGTATCCGTTGGAGGATACGGTAGCTGTTGCGAAACCATCGTTGATCGCATTGATCATGTCGGTTGTTCCGTCTACGCCTACTACAAAGATCTTTCCTTTAAGTCCTGCTTTGTCGAGAGCCTGAAGGGCGCCGATGGCCATGTTGTCGTTTGCACACCAGATACCCTTGGCATCCGGATACTGTGTCAGCCATGTCTCGATAAGATTCAAGGCCTGTTTTGTGTCCCAGTTGGCTGTGTCACGGGCTGCAATTTTGATGTTGGTGTTGGCTGCAAGGGCTGCATCGAGTCCGGCACCGCGATCGGTTGCCGCTGTGTTTCCAAGCATGCCGTCCAGTACCAGGATCGAGCCGGAGCCGCCCATAGCCTTGAACAGTTCTTCTGAAATGGCCTGGCCGCTCTTCTTGTTGTCAGGGGATGTATGGATGACCCAGTTCGGTGTATAGTCCATAGGACCTACGTCCGCCGGCTTGTTCCAGGCTGTTCCGAGGTATCCGCCTGATGCTGCCATGGCTTCTACCAGTGCAGGGGCAATAGCCGATTCGTTCGGATCGGAGTATGCAATCGCGTTGCCGTTTGCTTTGGCCGCAAACTGCTTCATGTTGTCTACTTCCTTGTCGTTGGATCCGCCGGAATCAAGTGTCTGCATGACATACTTCTGGCCAATGCTGTCCAGATAAGCACAGAACATTTTCATACCGTCAATGATTGTTACGATATACGGGTTGTCCAGGCCACGTACGGATGCGCCGACATAAAGCGTCGTATCCAGTTTTTCCTGGGGAATCTTGGATGCATCAATTTTAAATGTTTTCCAGTCTGTTGTCCCTGCTGCGGCCGTTGTGTCGGCGGTTGTTGTGTCGGCAGGCTTGGCTGTCGTTGCTGCCGGTGCTGCCGTCGTCCCTGCGGTCGTCGTCGCTGTAGTGGATGAACAGGCGCCGAGTATGGCCGATGCCATCACTACCGACAAAATCAAAGAAATAACCCTTACGTTTCTTTTCATTTCTTTTCCTCCCATTTTTTGTTCTGTTTGCTGGTTCTGGTTTCGGTTGGGCTGGGGTTAGGTTGGGCTGGGTTCTCTTTCGTTACTGGACCAGAAAGTGTACGGTATAAGCTGAGACCGGAAAACTGGATAATGGAACAACATAGTCGGCATAACCGGGGCAGATTTGGTTTGTGTCTGCTAGATAGAGTTCGGGTCTATGTTAAAGCGACTGCTTCACCATCTTTTTAAAGTCACTATAACTTTTTGTCGCAATGTATCTACATTGTTTCTTTTATGAAAAGCGCTGGGTCAACGAAGCAGCGCTTTTCATACATTATGCACAATTTTATCTAGATAATGAATGACAGATCGTATTATATTATGATATTTCGTACGATCTATGCTATAATTTGATTCGTGCTATGTCATGACATAAATCAAATCGTTTTATCCATAAGGAAGATACATTAAGTCAAAGGCGGTTATCATGAAAGATATTCTGTTATTCAATTCCTATTTAGGATCTAAGTCTTATTATGAAAAAACAATTTCAGACTTTTGTTCCGGCAGCCGCATGGTCATTGAGACATCAACTTCCCCGGAAATTCTTGCATGGCACGCATCCTTGCTCAAAATTGATTACGATTTGGTTCTGTGTTCATTTCATGATACCTTTGTGGAGCGACAGTTTCTGTCCTGGGTAAAACAATGTGCTCCGGGGATTCCCTGTATCGCAGTTGGTTACTCCCGGGACTATCAGGCAGCGCGGGCGGCCTGGCTGGCCGGTGCTGATGACTATCTGCACTGTGATGATCTGGCACATCTGAAGGCGGCAGATATTCTTGCTGAATTATCAGCGAGGATGAAATTATATAAGAATCTTCATATCCCTCAAAACATCGATTCAGATACAGAATGCAGCCAGTCCCCCGAAATCATCCCTGATACGGATCCGGGGCAGTCTCTGCCGGCTTCGGAGACGGGGATGATCCAAAAGGCAAAAGCGTATATCCATTCCAGTTTCGCCGAGCATACTCTTTCACTTGGATCTGTGTCGAAGCATGTCAGTCTTTCCGAGAAGCATTTCAGCATGTTGTTTTCCAGATCATGCCACATTACCTTTTCAGACTATGTTATGCGATGCAGAATGGAAAAAGCCAAGGAACTGCTTAGCAGCACGGATCAAAAAGTCTATCAGATTGCGCTTCAGGTAGGATATAACAGTGTTGAACATTTCGGAAGGTACTTTAAAAAATATACCGGACAAAGTCCTGAACGGTACAGGGGATAACCTCAAATCTGAGACTGCTTCCAGCGCGGGTTATCCACGACGACAGGACTGCCGTCCTCTTCAACCACCATCTTGCGGAAACTTTTATCTTCAATGGTTGCATAATCATGTCCTGCATCACCCCTGAAAACATAAAAAGTAATAAACGGCTGCGTACCTGTATTGATCGTCCGGTGTGCCCAGCCGCCGGGAACATAGATCATCCGTCCGGGTACCAGTTCCTTGACACACCACAGGCCCTCCGGGGTTTCCATCATCATCAGTCCCCCGCCTTGAAGACAGTAGTAGACTTCTGCAGTTCCAAAGACTTCATGATAATGTCCTTTGGTCATAAAGTATTCCTGGCCTACTTTACCTGGCTGGCATATGCTTGTGCCAAATGCAAGATCCAAAGAGGTTGCCGGGGCTGCCATATCATAAAACGTATAGATTAACGGATTTTCCTTAACCAATTCCTCAAAAGCCTGTTCATCAGTGAACATGTCCTTCATATACGACAGATGCCTTACCATACCCGGCTGCTGCATGCAGAGCCCCGTTACCATATCAAAATCAAATGTTACCGGTTGTTCATACATTACTTTTATCCTCCATGAATTATTCAATTAACTTACCTGGTGCAGTGGGTAAAACCCTATATCCGAATATCGGAAAATCTCGTAGTTATATTGTTACAATGCAATGTCACAACATAACAGGAATTGAATAGCTATCTAAATCGAAACAAACTCGAGTGCAAAGGCAAATAGTGTGAACCTTATTATTCGAGACTTATCGCTGCCAGCGTAGCCGGCATTTCATGTTTCGTATTTACTTTGTCCGGACCTGTGACCAGGTCAAAACAGGAAACAATAATTCTATTCTGCCAGACAATGGGTTCACCGGGCTGATCAAGTTCGCCATGCAGGCCATCGCTGTCAGGGCTCTGCGCAATTCGTGTCACCGTTCCGTCAGTGGTGACTTTGGCAATCGCATTGGCACAGAAATCCGCAATATACAGGTTTCGATTCCCATCCATAATCATGCCGTCCGTGCTTTGAAGTTCCTTCGTATTTTGGGCCCAGACTACATTGCCGGCAACTTCACCATCTGCATTAAAAGTAATTCTGTGAACAGCACCGTCTCCGAAATTTCCAACAAGCAAATCGCCGTTGAAATCAAATTCAATTCCATCTGCACCATATTGGCATTCAGGATTAATCGTAACAAAAGTTGTTATTATCTGCTTGTCCGCAAGAGTATTGGTAACTGCAATATTCTCATCATCCAGATTGAAACGGTAGACGCAGCTGACCAGCTTCCCGCTTGGATCAGTAACACGTGTAAGCGTACTCTGCGTAATATATACCTGATTGTTATGAATCCGCATGCCATTCGGATGTTCCATACCTGTGGCGATCGTTGTGACATGTACAACTTCGTCACCGAACAGATGAAGTCTCAGAATCCGTCCCTTATCCTTCACTTCCGGCCGGTCAAGCCAGCTCTGGTTGTCAATAACATAAAGATCCCACTCGGGTCCGAACGCAATACCCATAGGACATACCAATCCTGTTTCTTCCATGATGGGAAGATCGATCCATTTCTCCATTTTCCCGTCTTTATCAAACCTGAAAATACAGCCGGGCATGGATGTATCAGCAAAATTGGGGCAAGCAAGAATTAGTCTTCCCTCATGGTCAATTGCCATGCCATCCGGTGTGCACGCTAGGTCTTCCGGCAAACATGCAAATAAAGTTGATTGCAGCATCACTTCGCCTCCAGTTATCTTACTTTATTACTACAATGTGATTGTGTCTCTATGTAGTGACATTGTAATGTAGCGAATCGCCTTTGTCAACTTATTTGATTCGAAAAATAGGATGAATTCAGGAGCCAATAGGTTCTTTTGTGTAAAACAAATCAACTTCGAAACGATTACGGTCTCCGCGATAACGGGCCAACGAATATTCAACAGGTTCCCCCGCCGGATTAAACCCTGTACTTGTGAAAAAATGTATCGGCTGTCCGACATTTATCTTCAACAAATGGGCGTCCTCTTCATTACTCAGGAGTGCTTCCATAACTCGGTTGATATGATAAACCCGCGTCTGCTCGCGCTGCGATAGAATCTCATAGAGTGATTCTTTTTCAAGATCATGCTGCATCACAAAACTGCAGCGTTCATAAGGAAGATAGGTCCTTACAACTACATTGGGTTCTTTGTCAGCAAATCTTTTGCGTACGATAAGGATACACTTATCCCCTGCTTTCAGTTTAAGAACTTCAGCAACATCTTCCGGGACCGTAATAACTTCCATGTCCAGCAGGCTGGTGCTCGGTGTCATGCCCAACCGGCGGATCTGTTCATTATAGGTCTCCAGCCGTTTGATAAAATCCTGTTTAATCTTAGGCTTGGCTACAAATGTGCCTTTGCTTTTGATACGGTAAAGTTTCCCTTCCTGAACCAGCTCAGTAATGGCCTGCCTGACTGTTGTCCGGCTCAGGCCAAAGTGCTCGCTCAGTTCCTTTTCGGTGGGGATCATATCACCCTGCTGGTACGTGCCTTTTTGCATTTCTGTCAAAACGATATTCTTCAACTGATAATACAACGGGATAGGTGTCGTTTTATCGATTTCGTGATGATATATACTCATATTATTTCCTCCAAAAGCGGAATGAATTCTAAATAACCAATTATGTATATTGTTATATCATTATGACATTTTTTCCATTATATCGATCCGATTAAACAATTGCAAGAATCTTATAGTAATTAATCGATATCAATTTTTTCACAAGTATGACAAATCGGAAAAACAGGATAGTACAGGCAAATAACAAAACCGAACATGCAAAACACTTGCACACTTTCAAAAAGACCCGCCGGCTACCAACAGTCGGCGGGTCTTTTCTCATGACCTGCTATTTTGCTTTGGGATCAAAAATCAAAAGTATCGGGATCTGCACCTGTGCGTTTGTCTTGATTCAGACTGTTGATGGCTGCCATGTCCTGTGCACTGAGTTCGAAATCAAAGATCTTTGTATTGTTGATAATACGGTCCTTATGTACAGATTTTGGAATTGTAATAATACCGCGCTGCAGGTCCCATCGCAGGATTACCTGTACGGCGCTCTTTTGGTATTTGGCGCCAATCTCAGCCAGCCGAGGATCCGAGACCAGTTCCCCGCCGCCCAAAGGGCTCCATGCTTCCATAAGAATACCCTTCCCTGTACAGAAATCAAACAGCGGCACCTGTGACAGCTGCGGATTCAGTTCAACCTGATTGACTGCCGGTACAATTACGGCATTTGCAAGAATTGTTTCCAGATGATGCTGTTGAAAATTGCTGACACCTATGGCCCGGGCTTTCCCCGTGCGGTAAATCTTCTCCATTATTTTCCAGGTTTCATGGAATTTTTCTGCAACCGGCCAATGGATCAGATACAAATCAACATAATCAACCTGCAGGCGGTCCAGACTTTCCTGAAATGCCTTTTCCTGTCTGTCCTTACGCATGTCATCATTCCAGAGCTTTGTAGTCAGAAAAATCTCAGCACGCGGAATGCCGCTGTCATGGATAGCCTTGCCGACACTTTCTTCATTTCCATAAATCATCGCCGTGTCAATATGACGGTATCCTGCCTCAAGAGCCCAGCGCACTGCCTGATATGTCTCTTTTCCTTCGGCAGATCTAAATACTCCGAATCCTAATTGCGGCATTTTAACTTGATTGTTTAATGTAACTGTAGATGTCAAATTCATACTTTAATCCTCCTTGTCCATTAGCCGTAGCTATGTGATGACATTATAACATAAGAAGATTCTTACACGCAAATCAAATAAACAAGTATTTCAAAAGGATGTTCCAATAGGTCCGTATGCTTTGTACGGGCATTAAATATCAGTACTCACATATTAACAAATCAACAATGGAAAAAGAAGCATGATTGACCGGGCTAAATCTTCCTGCCGCAGGGCCCGGGGCGCAAAAAAACCCTGAAACACAAATGTCTCAAGGCTGATTTTGTGGTGGGAACTACAGGACTCGGACCTGCGACCCCATGCGTGTGAAGCATGTGCTCTCCCAGCTGAGCTAAGCTCCCGGACAAGACATTCTGACCATTTATTAAAGATTAAAACTACGGCTAAATGTCATTAAATAACTATACCATAAACAAAAAACAAGTCAAGAAAATCAAACAGGATTTGTCTTATCTGCATATATTCCAACCCGTTAAACTTCGGTATTTCGAGACACTCCGTATCCCCAATAATTGAAAAAGCCACCGCGTTTGCGGTGGCTTATCAAATCCATTTGGTGACCCGTAGGAGAATCGAACTCCTGGCTTCGCCGTGAAAGGGCAATGTCTTAACCGCTTGACCAACGGGCCGCATGGTAGCGGCAGTGGGATTCGAACCTACGACCTACCGGGTATGAACCGGACGCTCTAGCCAGCTGAGCTATGCCGCCATAACATCAGCAATCACAGTTTTACCGCAACGCTATTCGATTCTATCAGTAGAGGTCCTCCTTGTCAAGCAAATAATGAACCTTGCGAATGCTTTTTCTTCCAAAGGTCCGTTGACGGATTTTCATTACGGAAGATATGTCAGATGTCGGTATCACTCAGGCTGATATGGAGAACCATTTTCCGTTGATTGGACTGGGCATGGCTGACGGTACTGCAGCCACCTGTTCCGTTGTCGCCGGCGCATGATAAGCTATCTTCCAGCCTCCGTTATCATTCCAGACCATTTCAATTATATAGTAGGTCTGGGTTGATCCGTTATCAAAAAGGTATAATACAAAGACCGGATTGTTCGCATCTATTACGGTTGCCTTAGGAAAGATGTCACTGTTTTCGTAGTATTTGGGAATTATCCAGCTGCTTATCTGGAATCGAACCGTTTGCAAATGCGTTCCTTCTGAGGCGGAGAGTTCTTTTGTGACAGCACTTGTATCCGCATCAGAGGTCAACAGCGGAGCGCTTTGAGATACATATTCATCTAAGGATATTTTTCCGGTAGCATAATCAGCACGCAGGTCAACATATCGTTCTGCATAAAGCTCGTAACGTGTAGCTAGGGTGACCGTGTATGCATAATAAAGAAACCCGCTTACCAGTACGACCGAAGCAGCGAGTATGGCGATAACATGCCACTTGATCCTGCGCTTCGTTCCGATCTCCTTAATCGACATTCGCATGATGTTAAAACAAATCAGCGGAACAATCACGAGGACCCATATTGTCAGATATACCCATATAGCTGTCTGCATGACCGCCTCCTATAATACTTTGCTCAGGAATTCACGTGTCCTGATTTTCTGTGGATTCTGGAAAATCTGTTCGGGTGTGCCCTCTTCATAAATGATCCCCTCATCCATGTAAAAAACGCGGTCGGCAACTTCTTTGGCGAAGCCCATCTCATGGGTTACAACGACCATTGTCATACCTTCTTTGGCAAGCTGCTTCATGACCTCCAGCACTTCCCCGACCATCTCTGGATCCAGTGCGGATGTCGGCTCGTCAAACAGCATAATCTCCGGGTTCATGGCAAGAGCCCTTGCAATCGCCACGCGCTGTTTCTGGCCGCCTGAGAGGCGGCTGGGATACTGGTCTGCCTTTTCCGACAGATTGACACGGGCCAGAAGCTGTTCCGCCCTTGCCCTTGCGTCCTGTTCGGAAAGCTTCAGCACCTTGCGGGGCGCAAGCATAATGTTTTCAATGACTGTCAGATTCGGGAAAAGATTGAACTGCTGGAAAACCATGCCGGCCTTCTGGCGCAGTTTATCAATTTCCTTCTTGTGCTCGATGATCGAAACGCCATCCAGGATCACTTCACCTTTAGTCGGTTCTTCCAGAAGATTGAGGCAGCGCAGGAAAGTGCTTTTACCGGAACCGGAAGGTCCGATCACACACACCACTTCCCCCTTGGAGATAGTAGCGTTAATCCCTTTCAACACCTCAAGTTCGCCGAAGTATTTATGTAGGTCCATTACTTTAATCACTTCTTTGCAGTCTCCTCTCCAGACGATTGAGTGCTGATGCCATACTTGTCGTCATAATCAGGTAAATATATGCAACACACAAAAGAGGAACAAAATAATTATATGTTGCTGCTGCAATGGACGTCCCGCCCTTCATCAGGTCTTTGACACCGATATATCCGGCAACAGATGTCTCCTTAAGAAGTACAATCAATTCGTTTCCAAGTGCCGGAAGAACATTCTTAATCGCCTGGGGGACAACGATATGCGTCATTGTCTGTGAATATGACAAGCCAAGAGATCTCCCCGCTTCCATCTGGCCCCGGTCAACCGCCATGATTCCTGCGCGGATAATTTCTGCAACATATGCTCCGCTGTTGATGCCAAAAGCTGCTGCAGCTACGAGTATATCCGGCAGGCCGGACTGACCCAGAATGATGAAATAGATAATTGTCAGCTGAACAACGGTCGGAGTGCCGCGGATAACGGTAATGTATCCATTGGCAAATGCGGTAAGGGGACCTTTCCCCCGTAGTCTCAAAATGGCAAGAATGAGGCCAAGGACAACACCAATCAGAGCAGCAAAAAGCGTGATCTCAATGGACGCCTTAAATCCGATCACCAGCTGAGAGAAGCGGTCATCTTTAATTAGCGTCAGATAAATCGCATCTGCGAATGTTTTGACGATGTTATTAAAATAGCTCATATCGCCTTCCTTTGCATTGATCCAGCGTTTGAAAAAAAGTACAGTGAAAAGGGAAGTCCAACTTATTATAAGCCGACTTCCCCCATTTTACAAAAATTTTCGTATCAATTACTTGACGTATTTGCTGATGATCGCATCAAATGTTCCATCAGACTTAAGTTTGGCAAGGGCGTCATTGATCTTCTTCAAAAGGACGGTATTGCCCTTCTTTACGGCAATAGCATACTGCTCATCGGGGAACTGTCCTTCAATCAGCTTGATTGTATCAGGATTCTGTTCGCCATAGGCTTTTGCCGGGTTATTATCAATAATAACAGCGTCAACCTGTCCGTTCTTTAATGCTTCAACTGCAAGCATTCCGCTTCCGAAGCCCTTAATGTTCTCAGTAGCAGTCAATCCCTCTGCAGCGAACTGTCCGGTTGTTCCAGACTGTACGCCGATTTTTTTGTCCTTGAGATCATCAGCTACAGCAACTGTCGAATCCTTAAGAACAATAATTGTCTGGGCTGCTGTGTAATAAGGAGTTGAGAAATCCATTGTCTCTTCACGGTCAGGCTTTACTGTGAAACCGGCGGCAATGGCATCAATCTGTCCGTTAGCCAGTGCGGTCGGGAGAGAGTCAAACTCCATATCGGAAATTTCAAGCTTGATGCCCATTTCCTTTGCAATCGCAGCCATAAGGTCTGCATCAACTCCGGTTATCGCGGTTCCCTCGAGATATTCGAACGGCGGGAAAAGCGCGTTTG
>Ga0209538_1000156_pt1 | contig 41306 bp, 27 predicted proteins | sample BarGraNGADG00211_2_FD_184492 | JGI IMG/M metagenome (GOLD analysis project Ga0209538, IMG submission 184492) | Arctic peat soil microbial communities from Barrow, Alaska - Barrow Graham LP Ref core NGADG0004-211 (SPAdes) (version 2) | ecosystem: Environmental > Terrestrial > Soil > Wetlands >... | reverse complement strand
TCCTTGAACCCTACATCGATAAATCGTGTTTGTCTAAGCGAGTTTTACACTTTTAGAGTCCATTATTCATACAAAGGTATTAACTTCTTCAAATTTATACTTATTTTTGTCGCTACAAAGATATGAGGTCTTATCGAAGCGTGGACTTGGACCTGCCTGCCGCAGGCAAGCTCATAATTATGAAGTTTTCAACTTCCATGTCAGTTTACAAACTGACTTATTTCCAGCACAATTTGTCCCGATGTATCGGGAAGTTACGCTTCGCTAAACTTGCGCTAGACACATCTAATCAAAGTTAGATATATCCGAAGGGACAGGGGTTACGTTTAAATCAGTTCCTTTTTTCATAAATTATTCTTTTTCAAATTCTACCGTAGTTTGTATCAGAAAAATCAGTTATAGTTCGGAAAATTTTAAGACGCATACTAAAACTTCCTCTTATTACTTTACTTTCCGCTTATTCGGGAAAGGAGTTAGGACGAAGTTTATTTTTTTACTTCAAAAAAGCTAAAATTTACATTTCCATAATGCCGGTGATCCACAAAATGCGGGTGACTTTCAAATGAATGTTTGGCTGAATGTTCCAACACGAAAAGTCCATCGGATTTGAGTAGTTTATGCGAGAAAATCAAATTGGGAATTTCGGCAATTTTTTCCAGCTCGTATGGCGGATCGGCAAAAATCATATCAAATTGCGTATGACAACTGCCGATAAACTTAAATACATCGGTTTTTAGTAGCGACAGATTGGTTATTTTCAACTCGCTGCAAACTTTGCGGATAAAATTGCAATGGCGGTCGTTTTGCTCAATGCTAATCACGCTTTTGCAGTCGCGCGACACAAATTCGATGCTGATGCTTCCTGTTCCTGCAAATAAATCGAGCACATCAATTCCCTCGAAATCAATCCGGTTATTCAATAGATTAAACAAACCTTCTTTGGCAAAGTCGGTTGTAGGGCGGGCAGTGATATTGCCTGGAGCCGATATCCGTCGTCCTTTATATTTTCCACTAATGATTCGCATTTAATTTAATTTTCAATTCCCAATTCCCAATAATCAATTAAATCTTTTGTTTTAAGTCTTTTGTCTTTTCTCTATTCACTAATAACTGTAACATATTTCTCCAGCATTTTCCCCAACTCCGGTTTATTCTCAGCATTCAGTAAATACACGGGACATTTTTCGATATCCATTGAAAGTTTATCGAAGACATTAAGTGTAAAATACGTAAAATCTTCGGGAGTTTGATATCGAAAACTATTGATTAGCTGTAGATTCCCATTTTTTAAGGTAATTATATCAAGGAATTTGGTCCGGGCGTGGCAATACAGGCAATTCTCGTTTTGTAAGCGAACTTCGTCGGTTAATAAATAACTAACATGATGTTCAATAATCGTTTTGGGAAACAAGTGATTCAGTGCATTGTGAATTGTTCCCGGAATGGCAAAAGTATTTACTAAGTTCCAAGCCGGAATTTTATTGAAAAGAATACTTTCATTCTTTGTTTGTTTATGTTCAAGCCGTAAAAAATCCGCAGCTTCATCAATTCTGAAGATATCAACCGGAATAATTGTATATGTGTCTGATTCACATATAATTCGAAATGAACTATAATTTAGTTGAGTCTCTTTTTCCAATAAATGTATTACTTCTTCAAGTGGCAATGAAAACAGGGGTGCATTGATTTTTTTTGAAGTCAGTAGAGAATTAGCTTCGTTGTAAACCGACAAATAAAATCCATCCGAACTGATTCGTATGATTAAGTTGTATGAATTTAAAGTTGTGTTTTCCATGTTTCTGTATAGTTTTGCAAATTTAGAAAAGAAAATTTAATACTGCCCTATTTGCATTCTTTTTTCTCATTTTTTCCGATTCGATTAGAATGTTCTTGAATTTTGTATCGTATCTTTGCAGTTGAAAAAAAGAGCCAAGAACCAAGAAATAAGTAAGATTGTTGAAGTTTTTTCTTATTTCTCACTATTTATTGATAACTGATAACTGGTAACTGAAAAATGAAATTATCGTTTCGCACACCATACAGCCGGATTGTTCATACGCACCCAACCCTCTTTTCCTACAATGATCGGAAAGCGCTGAGGACGATTTTGAGCAAATATTTTGCGCTTTACCCACCCGAAGGTGCTACTCCGGGTCGCTCCATTTCAGACAAAATTCAGATTGTAGAAATTGTTCTGAACGAAATCGGATTAGGGAAAGCCGCTGTGTTGAGCGTGCTTTTTCGCGAATTGGTTGAGAAAAAACATCTCACCATTGCCGAAATAGAATCAAAATTCAATACTCAGGTTTCGTCCATCATTCAAGGGATGATGCGGGTGGAAGAATTGTATGCCCGTAATGCTTCGCTCGAAACTGAAAATTTCCGGAAGTTATTCCTGACTTTTGCCGAGGATGTTCGGGTAATTCTGATTATCATTGCCGAGCATTTGCAAATTATGCGTACGTTGGAAGCATTTCCCGAAGAAAAACGACAAAATATTGCACGTGAGGCTTCGTTTTTATACGCACCTCTTGCACATCGTTTGGGTTTATATGCAGTAAAAACAGAGTTGGAAGATTTGTCGCTGAAACATACCAACCGCGAAATTTATCGTGAAATTGCTCATAAACTGAACGAAACCAAGCATTCCCGCGATCAGTTTATTTCTGATTTTATTACACCATTGAAAGAAAAACTCAGAGAAATTGGTTTTGAGTTTACAATTAAAGGTCGTACAAAGTCCATTCATTCTATTTATTCAAAAATAAAAAAGCAAAATACCCCATTCGAAAATATATATGATTTATTTGCCATTCGTATTATTTTCGATGTGCCCTTAGAAAAGGAAAAAGCAGCTTGTTGGCAGGCTTATTCTATCGTGGCGGATATGTATCAACCTAATCCAAAACGCCTGCGCGATTGGCTTTCCATTCCGAAAACGAACGGATATGAAAGTTTACATACCACAGTATTAGGACCCGAAGGTAAATGGGTGGAAGTACAGATTCGTACGGTACGGATGGATGAAGTAGCCGAAAAAGGGTTGGCTGCACACTGGAAATACAAAGGAATTAAAAGCGAGTCGGGCATGGACGAATGGCTGAAAAGCATTCGTGAAATTCTGGAAAATCCCGAACTGAATGCAGTCGACTTTATGGACGAATTCAAATTGAATTTGTACGATAAAGAAGTTTTTGTTTTCACGCCCAACGGTGATTTGCATAAATTACCGAAAGGGGCAACGGCTCTCGATTTTGCTTTCTCCATTCACTCGGCTCTTGGCAGTAAATGTGTGGGGGCAAAAGTGAATGGCAAAAATATGCCGATAAAATACGTGTTGAGTAACGGAGATCAGGTGGAAGTGTTGACTTCTCCTACTCAAAAACCGAATCCTGCCTGGTTGAAAGTGGTAACAACTTCGAAAGCCAAAAGCAAAATTCGTCAGGCGCTGAAAGAGGTTGAATTTAAAGATGCTGAAATAGGAAGGGAAATTATTATTCGCAGGTTTAAAAATTGGAAAATTGACCTCGACGATGGGAAAATATCCCGTTTAGCAAAGAAAAAAGGTTTTAAAACCGTAAGCGATTTTTATCAGGAAATTGCACATGAGAAACTGGATATGCACGTGGTTCGCGATGCTTATCTGGATTTGGACAAGCCAACTGTTTTAGAACAACCCGAAATACGAAGAGCCGATACTTTTTTGAAAGAACCTGATTATATTGATACAACAGGAAAAGAAGATGTACTGGTTATTGGCGAAGATTTAAAAGGTGTCGATTTTAAACTGGCAAAATGTTGTAATCCAATTTATGGGGATGAAGTTTTTGGGTTTGTAGCAGTGGCAGGAGGCATTAAAATTCATAAAACAGATTGCCCGAATGCTCCACAAATGATTGCTCGTTTTGGTTATAGAATTGTAAGAGCCCGCTGGTCGGGAAAATCTGTTGGTTCACAATATCCAATCACTTTGCGCATTGTTGGCCACGACGATATAGGAATTGTTACCAATATATCTTCATTAATTTCCAAAGAAAAAAATATCACATTACGTTCTATTTCAATTGATTCCAATGCCGGTCTGTTTCAGGGGAATCTGACGATTATGGTAAATGATACGAATGAGTTGGATATAATAGTCAAAAAAATCAGAGTAGTGAAAGGTGTGAAAAGCGTTTCAAGAAATTGAAAAGACCCTTAAATCCCCTAAAGGGGACTTTTAATTAGCAATTCAACAATAATTATCAAACTCTTAACTCCCCTTTAGGGGTTGGGGGTGTAAATTAATAATATTATGTTTTCAGGAATAATAGAAGAAGCAGCTCAGGTAGTTGCATTGAAAAAAGAACAGAAGAATCTGCACATGACCATGTCATGCTCGTTTACCAACGAACTTAAAATCGACCAAAGCGTAGCACATAATGGTGTCTGTCTGACTGTCGTGTCAAAAACCAAAGATACTTACACGGTAACTGCTATTAAAGAAACGCTCGATTGCACTAATTTGGGTTTACTTGTGCCAGGAAGTAAAGTGAATCTGGAGCGTAGCATGTTGATGAATGGTAGATTGGATGGGCATATCGTTCAGGGACACGTAGATCAAACTGCTGTGTGCACCGAAGTGAAAGAGACTGAAGGAAGTTGGTATTTTACATTTGAATACGCATTTGACGCCGAAATGGCAAAACGAGGCTATATGACCGTTGATAAAGGTTCTGTTACAGTGAATGGTGTGAGTCTGACGGTTTGCAATCCAACAGACAATAGTTTTCAGGTGGCTATAATTCCCTATACTTATGAACATACCAATTTTCATCAAATTAAGGTTGGATCCATTGTGAATCTGGAGTTTGATATTATCGGCAAATATGTAAGCAGAATGATGGCTTTTAGCTAATTAATGCAGTTTTTCAGCCCAAAACCAAACTAAATTCGTTGTATTGTTGTTACTAAAACGATATTATATTACAACGAAAATGGAAAAGCTGAGAAAGCACATTAAAGAATCATTTTTTAATCCGATATTTCATTTCTTACCACTGCTATTGTTTTTAATAGTGAACGATTTTTTTGGAATGAATGTAGCATGGAAAGTTTCTTTCTCTTTTGCATTAATACTTTTGATATATGTTTATTTTGTATATTACCGGATTTTTACCTGGCATTTGATTTTTACGTTAATTTTTATTTGTGTTAGCACAATTACCGCGATACTTACATTATTACCTCAATCCCTTGTTAGTTCTCAAATTCTTGACGAAATTGTAGCCCTTTCATTCTTAATCGTTTTCGTACTTTTCCAAAAACAAATTCATAAAATTGTATTGCGATTAATGCCAAACCTTATTCCGATGACCAACAATTTTGAAGAATTGTTTCGTGTCATTTGGGCTTTCCTTTTTGTGTTATTGTTTTATGTCGCTTCTTTTCTGATCGTACAATTTATAGGTCAAAAAGTGAAGCAATATCAACAAATGCTTCAATATCTTTATGTTGGTGTTTTGTTTTTCCTTTCAATATATGAAATCCTTCGGGTACAAATAATACGTGCCAAATTAATCCGTGAAGAATGGTGGCCTATTGTGAACGATCAGGGAAAGATAATTGGAAGTATACAGCGCCTCACCAGCCTGAACGACGAAAAGAAATACATGCATCCGATTGTACGTGTCCTTATTATCGATAAAGGCATGATTTTGCTCCAAAAAAGATCCATAGAAAGTTTAATTTTCCCGGGACTTTGGGATACTGCTGTTTCAAATCATCTAAACATGGGCGAAACCATTGAACAATGCGTTGAAAGGACTGCTAAAGAGCAGTATTCACTCTCCAATTTTAAGTATATGTATCTTGCAAATTATACGATTGAAGTTGAAAAGGAACGTCATTATGCTTTCTTATTCGTTAGTTGTCAGGAAAATGAATTAAAAATAAACACGATTTTTACTGAACAACTAAAATGGTGGACACAACAACAAATTGACGAAAATTTGAACACCGGAATCTTTTCCGATAATTTTAAAGTGGAATATGACCTGCTAAAGCGAAGCGGATTGTTGGAAACCGGAAAATGTGAGTGTAATTGCAAGTTGAAAGAAGTCATTTATCAGCAATCTAATGATGCAAAAAAAGAGTAAACCGGTCGGATTACTCTTTTTTATTCTTTTGTATACTATTCACTGACAGGATTTTCTAATCATTTAGGATTGTTTCTCTTTATTCCCATAAACACAAATTCAACAATACTGTTTTTGTTTTTAGCGAATTCAATACTGATATTTTGACGAATATAAGGGACTTCGAGTCCTTTAATGGCATAAAAAATGATGATGGAAGATAATTCAGTATCCATGCGTTTGAAAATATTTTTTTCAATCCCTTCGGAAATAATGGAACGAATTAAAGCAATTTCTTTTATATCAATTTTCCTGCGTTTACGTTCAACTTCATATATGTCATGAAAAAAATCTGCACGAAGTGAACCGTTCCTGTTTACTACATCTTTTAGAGCATCAAGATGAGTAAGAATATGATTGGTGAGTTTAATATCAGGTTCAGTTTTTTGAGCGGATACTACTGTAAGTTTTTCTAAAATTGAATCCAATTCTTTGTCAATCACGGCTTTATATATTTCTTCTTTGTTGTTGAAATAAGTATAAAGAGTACGTCGTCCTTTTTTCGATGCTTCTGCAATATCATTCATAGTCACGTTCTTTTTGCCATTCTCGGCAAAAAGCTTTCGGGCAACTTCAATGAGCATATTTTTAGTATTCGACATAGCAATATTGGATATTTTATCTTTTTAATTTACAATCTTTTGCAAAGATAATGAATTGTTTCTAAAATTACAATTTGAGTTAATTCTGAATTTTTGATATAGAAAATAATTTTGCTCTAATAAATCATTTTAGTTTCTTGTTTCTGAAAGTCATTATTGCCCTGACACTCCAAACAACCAAAATAGCCAAAACAAACCTCGGACCAATTATCCAACCTGCCGGAACGCCAATGGCAACAAATAATAAAGTATCTTCTAATAATGAATGGTTGATTGCAATATGATAATTTAATAAGTCAGCACTCCTGGGTGATATTTCATGGTTATGTACTTCTTCAATCATTACCGCCGATCCGTAGGTTAAACCAAGTGTTTGGGCCACAAACCACAAAAAAGAACTGTCGTTAGAAAGGCCCATAACGCGCATAAGTGGTGCAAAAACTTTTGAAATTATACTTAATAGATTGAATTCTTTCAGGATGCTTTGGAGAACCATTAATCCTGTAACGATTAATGAAATTTTAATAGATAAGAAGCCAGCATTCTTTGCCCAGTTCAGGAGCATGTCGCCTACATTTCCAAATTCAATGCTTTCCTGAACGACATGATTTGCTCCAAGATGTGCAGGTAAAATGAAATTGAGGACAAAAGCTGCTGTCAGTGACGTGATTAATCGTAAAGAGAACATGATGATTGCTGAAGAACCTGTTTTTTTCTGAATGGCAGTTTCAACCAATAAATTATGTGAGATTAAACACATAAGTGCCAGAATGGTAATCTCACGGATGGTGAGAGGAAGTGTTGCAATAATTGCAATTGGACCATAAAGTGGAAGAAAAATGCTGGAAATAAATACAATAGCCGATTCTCCGGGTAAACCAATGATTGAAAAGACAGGTTTGAGAACTATTGCAATTTGAGTTATCACGCCCCAGTATTGCAAAAAACTCACCAATAAACTGATTGGAAGTATGATTTTTAAAAGCCACCAAACGGTTTTACGGGCTTTGTGGAAAGCTGATACAGTGCTGGTATAAAGTCGGTTGGATAGTGTGTTCATTGAGAGTGATTTTTGTAAAAAACAAGAAAGGTTGTCTCACGACAACCCAATCTTTAAATTAACCTTAAATCTAATACCATGAAAAACACAGTACAAAGATAAAGCTAATTTTTATGTTGTATAACATATTTCCGAATTATTTTTCAGTGATTATATTTATTTAACAAAATGATCCGTTAATTCAAAATTTATTAAATCATTCGGTTAATATTTCCCTTATTTTATTCGAATCCAGGTTTGCGATCTGCCAATCCATCCACCTTTATCAAGCGATCCGCGGACATTCAGATTACTGGTTTTTGAATCGATGCTAATATTACATTTATAAATTTTACCGTTTTTAGGATCAAGAATAGTTCCACCTGTAAGTTTGCCTTCATTCTCAACTAAACTATTGATAATCATCATTCCTAATACAGGTTGGTTTTTATTTGAACCTTCACATTCAGTACAAAGTTTTTCAGGTTCTTTAAATAACTTCTCAATTTTACCATAATATTTACCATTAGTAGCTTTGAAAATGTTGACAATGGATTTAGCGCTTCCATCTTTGTCGTCAATCGTTTTCCATTTACCGACAATTTTATTTGCCTGAGCGGAACCTGTCAGTGAAAACGCAATTAAAAGAACAATAGTGATTAGAGTTTTCATATAGTATAATTTTAAAATTTTGAACAAAGATATAAACAATTTGCACAAGAACAAGACATTTGAGCATAAAATTTGTATTCTGAAAACCTGAGACAAGAATATTTTAATTGTTTCCTTTTTTCTAACCGTTTTTCCCTACATTTGTGTAATTAAAATTCATTCTATGAGAACAAGTTTTATTACTTACAGACAAGAAATAGAAGACATTATCAATCAATGTGATATGTGTTTTGTCGGTATAATTGAAGCCGATGGCACACCCTATGTAATTCCGATGAATTTTGCCTATTTCGGTGGCGAGATCATTTTACATTCAGCTCCCGAAGGCAAACATTTGCACCTTTTGGCATTAAATAACCGTGTTTGTGTAACCTTTTGTTCCGATCGGAAATTAGTATACCAACATCCGGATGTGGCTTGCAGTTACAGCATGACTTCGAAAAGTGTGTTGTGCAAGGGTTCGGTTTCGTTTGTTGAGGATTTGAATGAAAAAGAAGAAATGATGAATAGTTTAATGAGCAAGTTCAGCCATCGCACATTTAAATATTCAACTCCGGCACTCAAAAACGTAAAAGTCTGGCGTGTTACTGTGGATGAAATTACTGCCAAAGCGTTTGGTCAAAATTTTAAATAACCGGATTATTATTTCTGAAATTCAAAACTATTCATTCTGATTTTGTCAATTCGGTTTTTGGCACAGCAATTGAAATAAGAACGTAACATTTATCGGATTTAAATGTAAATTATTCGATATAAGCGATATAGATATTTTTTATAAATAATTATAATAATACAACTAAGAATTTACGCCAAAATGGCAGCATAAACTCCATTTAACTATGCATAATCCTTTTGATAATTTGTTTTCTGAAGATATGTTGGGTTCTTCCGATATGTTTCCAATTATTTCACTCGATGAGCGTTCGTATGATTTAAACATTATTTCGGGCGACATTCTTCCCATTCTTCCATTGAGAAATATGGTGCTTTATCCGGGAGTTTTACTCCCAGTTTCCGTAGCACGTTCAAAATCGTTAAAATTAGTGCGTGCAGCTCACGAAAATGATTTGTTGATTGGAGTTTGTTCACAAATTGACAAAAAACTTGATGACCCGACTATTGATCAACTTTTTCCAATGGGAACCGTGGCACGTGTTGTCAGAGTTCTGGAAATGCCTGATAATACAACAACTGTGATTTTAGAAGGAAAACGTCGGTTTCATTTAGGTGACCTTGAAACGATGAAACCTTATATGAAAGCAAAAGTTACGCTGATAGAAGATATTTTGCCTGATACAACTGACGGAATATTTTTGGCATTGGTTTCATCAATTAAAGATTTAGCAATCAATATAATAAATGATTCGGGGGCTATTTCTCCTGAAATGGCATTTGCTATCCGCAATATAGAAAATCCGATTTTTCTGATTAACTATGTTTGTGTCAATTTCGGGTTAAATGTGACTGAAAAACAGCGGTTACTTGAAATTGATGATATAATGGAACGTGGTTATCAGTTGCTTGAATTGCTGAATAAAGAATCGCAGTTATTGGAAATAAAAATGTCGATTCAAAATAAAGCGAAAGAAGGAATTGACCAGCAACAACGCGAATATTTCCTTCAGCAACAAATGAAAACCATTCAAAATGAGTTGGGTGGAAGTTCAATCGAGGAAGATGTTGCGGATTTTCGAGATAGAGCAAACGCGAAAAAGTGGAATGAAACAACAGCTAAAATTTTCAACAAGGAGCTGAAAAAACTTGAACGAATGAGTCAGCATTCGCCTGATTATTCGACCCAGCTTAATTATATCGAAACTTTGCTTGAATTGCCATGGAATGAATATACAAAAGATAATTTCAACCTTAAAAATGCACAGAAAGTTCTGAATAAAGACCATTTTGGCATGGATACTGTAAAAGACAGAATTATTGAGCATTTAGCTGTTCTCAAACTCAAAGGTGATATGAAGTCACCGATAATTTGTTTATACGGTCCTCCGGGAGTTGGAAAAACATCGTTGGGAAAGTCAATTGCTACTGCATTGAACCGCAAATATGTACGCATTTCGTTGGGAGGTTTACACGATGAGGCTGAAATTCGCGGACATAGACGCACCTATATTGGAGCATTGCCCGGACGTATTATGCAAAATATACAAAAAGCAGAATCGGCAAATCCAATCTTTGTACTCGACGAAATTGATAAAATTACAACCGATTATAAAGGTGATCCTTCTTCGGCATTACTCGAAGTGCTTGATCCTGAACAAAATATGGCTTTTCACGATAATTATTTAGATATTGATTTTGATTTATCCAAAGTACTGTTTATTGCCACAGCCAACAATTTGAGTACCATTCCACGTCCCTTGCTCGACCGCATGGAATTGATTGAAGTTAGTGGTTATACGCAGGAAGAAAAAATAGAAATAGCCAATCGTCATCTTGTTAAGAAGGAATTGGAAAATCATGGCTTAAAAGAATCTGATTTAAGTTTGTCCAAACCGATTCTAAATCAACTAATTGAATCATATACCCGTGAATCGGGTGTACGTGAATTGGATAGAAAAATTGCCGGTTTGATGCGAAAAATAGCAAAACGTGTTGCAACAAACGAAAAATACAATCGAGAACTGACGATAGAAGATCTTAAAACCTATTTAGGTGCTTCACGTTACAGTCGCGACAAATATCAAGGGAATGAATATCCGGGTGTGGTTACAGGATTAGCCTGGACACAAGTTGGAGGTGAAATTTTGTTTATCGAATCAAGTTTAAGTAAAAGCAAGTCTCCAAAACTAACCTTAACGGGTAATCTGGGTGATGTGATGAAAGAATCGGCCATGCTGGCATTGGAATATATAAAAGCACACGCTGACGACTTCAAAATAGACAGCCAACTTTTCGAAGACTGGAATGTACATATTCATGTTCCCGAAGGTGCAATTCCAAAAGATGGACCTTCTGCCGGTATTACCATGACTACAGCTCTGGTTTCAGCTTTCACAAAACGTAAAGTTCGGAAAAATCTGGCTATGACAGGCGAGATAACCTTGCGTGGTAAAGTGCTTCCGGTGGGTGGAATAAAAGAAAAAATTCTGGCTGCCAAACGTGCAGGCATTACCGATATAATTCTTTGTGCTGATAATCAAAAAGATATTGATGAAATTAAACCGTTGTATCTGAAAGGGCTTAAATTCCACTTTGTAAATGATATAATGGAAGTAATAGACTTAGCGCTGATAAAATAAATACTTTGAAAAGCTGTCGGATAATTTTCGACAGTTTTTTATATTATAATAACTTGATTATATTGACATTTTTCCATCAAAATGAGTTAATTTTGTAAGCAAATATTTCAAAGAAATTCTAAATTTTTATTCAAGTGAAAAAACAAATTATTTTTATTTCAATAACATTCATGGCGTTAATGTTTACATCCTGTAAAACAGCACTGCAAATTGAGAAGCCAAAAGAATCTTATTTGCCGTCTAATCTTTCGCCGGCTCTTTCTGAACTCCCATTACAAGTTGAACTTGATGTGAAAAAATTAGAAGCTTCAATTAACAAGAAAATGAACGGTTTAATTTTTGATGGGTCAAATTTATCGAATAAAGATTTGTCTGTGAAGGTTTGGAAAGCTCAAGATTTTACTTTTACTATCAACAATAATGTGATAGAATACCGTGTTCCACTGAAAGTTTGGTCTCGTTTTGCCTGGAAAATTGAAAAATTCGGATATGTAGTCGGAGATCAATATGAAGCGAATGGAAGTATTGCCTTAACTTATAAAACGACAATCAGTTTTGATAAAAACTGGAAACTTATCTCAAAAACTACCGGATCGGGTTATGAATGGATTGAAACGCCAAAACTAAGTGTGGTGGGAGTGAATGTACCGGTAACTCCAATTGCAAGCTTAGCCTTGTCACAGTGTGATAAATTGATTTCCGCTCAAATTGATAAATCATTGGCTGAATCTATCGATATGAAAAAATACGTTTTGCAAGCCTGGAATGAAACTCAAAAACCCCGTCAGGTGAGTGCCGAAAATAATGTGTGGATTCGGATAACACCAAAAGATATTTATGTTTCCCCTTTTACTTCAACAGGAACAAAGCTAAATCTGGCAGTAGCGTTTTATGCTCAGATAGAGTCGTTTATGGGTGTCCAACCGGCTGAGAATATACCAGTGGCATTGCCACCTTTCAAATACGTGAACCGACCGACTCAACAATTCAATCTGAATATCGGAGCTGATGTAACTTTTGATAAAATATCGGAAATGGCAAAAAAAGAATTGCTTAATAAAACATTTTCAGAAGGGAAGAATTCAATTACTATTACTGATTTGTCGATTTTTGGCAGCGAAGGAAAAGCCGTATTTGTTGCTGATGTGATTGGTTCATTGAAGGGACGTATTTATTTTACCGGAAATATGATGTATAATCCCGAGAAACTGGCTGTTGAAATTACAAAACCTGAATTTGACGTAAAAACGTCCAATGCATTAGTGAAATCTGCCGGTTGGTTACTACATGGAATGATTTTAAACAAATTGACGCCCTATTTGACTTATCCCGTGAAAAACAACCTGGAAGCTATGAAAACGCAAGTAAATCAAATGCTTAGCAATTATATAATAATGGATGGCGTTACGCTTCAAGGCAAATTAAATAACCTGAGTGTAACTAATTTAAGTTTAGTTCCCGGTGCAGTTCGCATTCAGGCAAATGTGAAAGGGAATGTTGCTTTAAAAGTACAAGAATTAAAATTCTGATTCTTTTACTTTTCAACGAAAAAGCCTCATAAGATTGAACTTACGGGGCTTTTTTATTGAATTATTTTTCAGTGGATTATTTTTGATATTTTAATTCCATCTGGTCGTAGAAGTTTTTAAGTACTAAAAATGCCTTCTTTTTGATTCCATTTTGACTAATTAACCCTTTGCGATTCCAACCATCCTGAATGTTAGGCAAAAAGCGCCTCGGAGAACGGAAATCATATAAAATCCAAGGAGTTACTCCTCTGAATTGAGGAATTTTAGACAGCATTTTTACCGTCCGAACATATAAATCTTCCTGATATTCTTCCGTAAAACGAGTCAGATTATCACCATGCATCCCCTGTAATGCATCAGCACCAAATTCACTAATCATAACCGGTTTATTGTATTTAATATTCCAACTGATATTGTCGCATTTATCGGGAAGTCCATCGTACCAACCAACATATTCGTTGAAATTGACTATATCCACGTAGTCGGCAAATGGGTCTTCCACAATTCTTTCGTTAGGATTTGCAGGATTGCCATGAATTTCGAGTGCTGCCGAAATCAACCGACTGTTATCCAATTCACGGGCATGAGCAGCAAGTTTTTTCAGAAAATTTGTTCGAGCTTCACTTACCGGAGTTTCATTTGCCATAGACCAAATGATAACGCTGGCACGGTTTTTATCACGCGTAATGACATCGGTGAGTTGTTGCAAAGCATTCGAAAGCGTTGCCGGATTTTCCCACTGAATAGTCCAGTAAACAGGATCTTCTTCCCAAACTAAAATGCCCATTTCGTCGGCCAAACGAATCATATTTTCGCTGTGAGGATAATGTGCCAGACGAACATAATTGCAGTTCAGTTCTTTAGCCGAATTTAGCAACATTTGAGCGTCCTGAACCGAATAAGCTCTTCCGCCCCGGAGTGCATTTTCTGCATGAATACAAATACCACGTAGAAAAATTGATTTGCCATTTAATAAAATATCGGTGCCACGAGTTTCAATGGTTCGGAAACCGATTCGGTCGGTTATTTTTTGGTCATTGCACGATAATTCAACCTCGTATAATTTAGGGTTTCCGGGTGCCCAACGAACTAAATTCTTCGGTTTGAAATTAAAAGATGCTTTTCCGGTTGAATCGGTTTTTACTTCGGAAACAATTTTCAATTCAGGAATGGCAATTTTAACCGACTGTTGAGGGGCAGTTCCGTTTAATTGAATATAGCCGGTAATTTCGTTTTCAGTTCCTTTTTTCAATTGAACCAAATAATCCTGAATAAACGTGTTGGATACTTCAACTAAAGTAACATCACGGGTTATGCCACCGTAATTCCACCAGTCGGTATTGAGAGTTGGCACTGCTTCACGTTTTCGTTTGTTATCTACTTTTACAACCAAAGAATTCCCTTCAGCATTCAGCAAATCAGTTATTTCATAATTAAATGGCGTAAATCCACCGATATGTTTTCCAAGTTTTTTCCCATTTAAGTAAATATCACTTTCGTAATTAGCTGCACCGAAATGCACGAAAACGCGATTATTTGAAGTTTTTTTGTAATCGAACAAACGACGATACCAAATAGTTCCTTCGTAATAAAGAAGCTTATTATCCTGTGAATTCCAATCACCCGGCACCCAAAGTGACGGAGATTTATCAAAAGAATATTCAATCAGTTCGGTTTTGTCTTTTTGTTTTTTGTCGAGATAAAATGCTCCATTTGGTGGGTTTGGAGATTCATCATAAGGTTTATAACGATAATCGTAGTAACCGGTTTCATACGGATCGATTATATAATTCCATTTACCATTCAAAGTTGTAGCATTCCTGCCTTGTATGTTTTGGATGAGCGAATTGTTTTCGGCATTTACATTTAACATTGATCCCAGAAAAAACATTGTAGTTAATAATAAATTGGAAGCTTTCATTTAGATATCTGTAAATAATATTTTGTTAATTCCCAGTGAGTTTTTCAGTTTTATTTAACGGTCACAAGTTCAATACCCTTTTTCTTCCCCAGATTAAGACTATATTGTTTATCAGAAGTACTGTTCCAATGTTCTAATACTCCAAGGCTATTTAATTTTGTTCCGTCATTTTCAGGATCGTAAATTGTGCCTGAAGGCGGATTTCCAGCTTTTGCAGCTTCCAATAAATATTCATCAGCATAATTCATGTCAACGGCATCCGGCCATTCATTTGAAATAAAGTCAAGTGCCACAGCATCAATTGCAACCGGATCTTGTGATGCTAATAAACTACAAGGCCAATTGCCATTAAATGGTTTCATTTCCCATTTTGGTTTCGGTAACCCATTAACAGCTTTTGCACCATAAAAACCGTCGATTAAATACAACATGGTTTTTCCTCCAAGGTCTTTGTGTCCCATATAATCTACAAAAGTCATATATTTGAAACCTCCATTTTGATCCTGACCAAAATTATCGTGCGCATTTTTTCGCCAGTCACTATTTATGTCGGTGACACCATACCAATTTTTACCGCAAAGTGTAACTCCTTGTCCGACATGACCTTTTAATAAGGCAACATTAATTAAATAATCTGCTTCAGTTGCGCATGTTGCTAAACCACGAGCCAAACTACCATTATTTTTTGAATAATGAATGACTTCTGATTTGTATTTTGATTTTATTCGTCCATTGCCACCAACATTATCAACAAAAATTACATTTGGAAATTCAGAATGACATTTGTTGAAAAGGAAGTCTGTTATAAAACGACTTGCATCAAAAACAGTGATATTGTTTTGAGGTACACCACCTTCGTTAACTAAACTCTTTATCAGAGCGTAAACTAATTGTGGAGAAGCATTTATTTCAGGACTGTTTTCATGAGAATACGTGTTATTTTGATTGATTTTAATGGCAATTTTTTCTGAATTTATATAGCCATGATTTCCACGACTCTTCGATTTATTAAAATACAAAAACAATTGATTCCATGCCTTTTTCTCAACTTTCAAACCCGTTAAATTGGTAAGTGCATCGGTTACCATCTTGTTTGCCTTTTCTTGAGAGTTCCACCTTTCTTCAAACCAAAAGCCGGTTTTTTCGTCCCAATTGGAAACACCCGGTTTGTGAACCCAAACAACTCTTCCGGGATAAATTCCTTTTGCAGCGCCTACAGGTTCATTTTTACCTGTCATCATTTTAGGCGGATTAACCACCGATTTCACTTGTGCATAAAGAGTATCTGAGTTTTGTACAGCAAAAATTGTAGCACAAGTCAAGGCAATAAGCACAAAAAGAGAAGCAAAACCATATCTTCTGTTTTTTATGAAAGTCTTAGCTTTCATCCAAGCTGTAACTCCACCAACCAAGGACAATAAATAAAGCACAAAAGCTGACATAATGGGCGCAGAAGCTTGCATACAAGGGTAAGCAGCACGCGAGGGTTTTGGAATTACACGAACTAAAAACCAAATGGTAGCACTTAGTCCTAAACTAAAGAATGTCAGTTTTTTAAATAATTTATTTTCTTTGATTTTTTTCAAACATGCAGCGGATTTTTTAAGAATATGTTTCATGGTATTTCAATTTTTAAGTATTCCATTTTTACAAAATTATATATCAAAATTTCGGCTATAAAAGTAGTAATATTCAAACTAATAGCGATCAAGTAATGGATATTTTAAATGATTTTCGTATTGAGTAATTATATTAATATCCTCATTTTGGAATAATTCTCACGAAATTCTTTGGGAGTGTAACCCTTACGTTTTTTAAATATCCGATTAAAATTTGACAAGTTATTAAAACCACACTCATAACTGATCTCGACAACTGTTTTGTTGGTATCAACCAATATTCGTGAAGCAATTCCCAACCGTAAATCGTTCAGATATTCGATGTAGTTTTTCCCAGTGCGCTTCTTCATAAATCGACTAAAAGATACTTCTGACATGTTGACATGATTTGCAACATCTAATAAACGGATTTCTTTATGGTAATTGCAATTCAAATAGCTTATAACTTTTTGAACCCGACGGCTTTCAGACGAATCATCCTGATTAACAAAAGTGCTAGTACATAAAATTCGGGAATCGGTATCGATAGAAAGCTTGTATAAAATTGTCAACAAGTCGATAACGGAGTAAAACCCTCTGTCACTGCTTGATAGAGAATATAAATCCGCTTTTACTGATTCAATCGTTTTGCGTGAGAACACGATTCCTTTTTTCGCACTTTCAAGCATTTGAGCTATGGAGTGAAACTGCTTCTTTTTCAATAAACTGTCCAACAGCAGTTCTTTGTAGAAATGAATAGTAATTTCATGAATTTCTTTCGATTGACAGTGATGGTCCATCCAGGCATGTCCAAGATTTTCGTTACCAATCAGGCATAATTCAAGATCATCAATCTCTTCCATGGAATCACCTACTAATCGTCCTGCCCTTTTCCCGTTCTCAATAAAATTAAGTTCATATTCAGGGTGAACATGTACCGGATAAGTAAATTCCGACTTTACACGAGAATTAACAACGAAACAATCTTCGTCTGACAAAAGTGTTACTTCCCGAAAGATATTACTTGGGTGCATAATCATGATACTTTTTGAACAGCAATATTACGAATTATCAATGAATAATTATCATTTTATTTCAAAAAAAAAAATAAATAGCTGCCGATTGGTCAATTTTGACATTTTCGGCAGCTATTCGCTCACAATCTAATCTTTTTTTTTTACTTGTTTCCTTCACGGATAGAATTTCTACTCACCTTACCCCAGCTTTTCAAAAGTCCATCATCCCAATTTCCTTCTGCCGATGCCCGGGGAAGTAACATCGAACAGGTTTCGTTTTTATCGGATACCGACCAAACAATCCAACTCAGTTTGCCTGCTTCCATCCAATCAAGAAATGCTTTCCACTCCGTTTGGTTAACAGGTCCATCACCGGAAGCTTCCATGCCGGCACACTCTGAAACAAAAATCGGAATTCCTTTGGCAATTGCAGCATCGGTACGATCGCGCAACCATTTTTTATGAGTTCCGGCATAAAAGTGCATGGTGTACATGATATTGGTTTGTCCTACAATAGGATCACCAGCAACAGAGTCCACATCCTGATCCCAATGAGGAGAACCGACCAAAATAACATTATTCTTATCAATTGCACGAATGGTTGAAATTACTTCTTCGGCATAATTTTTTACTACTTTCCACGAATAGTAATCAGGTTCGTTCCAAATTTCATAAATCACGTTAGGTTTGTTTTTATACTTTGCAGCCATCTGCGCAAAAAAAGTTTTGGCTTCGGTCGTGTGTAATTTATGGCTATGAAAATCGATCAATACATAAATACCCTGTTCGATAGCTCCGTCAATCACATTGGTCATACATTTTAGCGCATATTCGGGGGTTTCGAGATAACTGTCATCCAGACCAACGCCCATGGCGGCGCGTATTACATTACATTTCCAGTCGCTTGCCAGCCAGGCTACTGCTTTTTTGTTGTAAAAACGTGGCCATAAATTATGCCAACCTAAACTTGCACCGCGCAATATAATTGGTGCCCCTTTTTCGTTCGACAATTGTGTATCGATTACCTGTAGTTTTCCATTCAGGGCAACCGGTGAATTTTTTGGAGCAATACCGCTCGCTGCCTTGCAAACAACAGTAGCGGAAGATATCATTAGAAAGAGCAGTAAAAACCGGATGAATTTTTGTGTGTGTTTCATGATGTATGATTTTTTAAGTATTATAATGTGATTTCGTTCAGATATAATCCAACTAAAACAGACAAAGCAATAAACTATTCATGAATTCTCGATATCAGTTCCAGGCACATACGACTATTGTGATACGGACATTTCCAAAAACCTGCTTTATCATCATGTTCGTTTATTTCGCCGGTAGCCGAGACGGACCAATGCCATTCACCTGCATTTTTATCGACGATAAATTGTTTGATAAATTCCCAGTTGGCAAGGGTTTTTTCAGCATATTCTTCTTTTTTTGATAATTCGTAAGCATTGAAAAAACCAACCATAGCTTCAGCCTGCGGCCACCAATCGCAATTGCTGTCGACATGGCCAGTTGCGTAATTTTTTTCGTTGATAATGGAGCCGTTAACCTGTAGACCTTCGGCAGCTGCATCGGCTACTTTTATTACCCGTGCATGGACTTTTTTCAATAACGCAGCTTCACCCAACACAACGGCTGCTTCGTCGAGCAACCAGGCCGATTCAATATCATGTCCATAAGAATATATGGTCGATTTGCAAACCCAATTTTCATCAAAAAATAAATCTAAATGATGTGTTTCCGGGTTAATAATTTTATCAAGGAATATTCCTATCAGATTTTTAAGCTGCTTTTTTAGTCTGTCATCCTTCCAAACCCGATACAAATTAGTATACGCTTCCAGAATGTGCAAGTGTGTATTCATGGTTTTCTTTTCGTTGGCATCTTTTTCGCTCAAGCGTAAATCCTCTAACAAAAACCAATCACGGCTATATGCTTCGAAATATCCGTTCAGTTCTCCATCAAAACTATGCTTTTCAATTAAATTAAATAACTCAATAGCTTTATCGAGGCATTCTTTATCGCCCGTAACACGATAATATTCAACCAATGCATAAATAAAAAATGCCTGACTGTAAATCTGTTTTTTTGTGTCGGCAGGTGTTCCATCGGCGTGAAGCATCCAATAGGTTCCGCCATTCTCCGCATCAAAAAAATATTTGAAAAGATACTCTTTTGCCCGCTTGGCATATTCTACGTAAAGCGTATTTTTAAAGTATAAAGCCGCTGATGAAAAACTCCATAAAATCCGGGCGTTTAAAATTCCACCTTTCGGAGCATCCGGAACTAATTGATTTTTTCCGGTCATTTGGCCGTAATAACCACCTTGTGATTCGTCTACCATTTTCTCCATCCAAAATGGTAGGATATTATGGGTTAACTCTTCTTTGAGTTCTTGTTTGAGTTGTAAAAGTTCGTATTTCATTCTTTTATTTTTTGAAACTTTGGAGAAGTTCATAAATTAAACCATTACTACTTCCACCTGATAAGTTCCTCCTGCAGGCATAAATGGAATAACGTATCCATCAATATGTTGTCCATCAACCATTATTGATGTAACACCTTTCATCGAACCATTCGGATTTTTTACATTAATAATGTAAGTTGCCCCACGGAATTGACGCGTAATGCTAATGCCTTTCCATTCGCCAGGAATACACGGATCCACCATTAAACCTTCGTAAGTCGGGCGGACGCCGAGTATGTATTGTGTAATCGCATAATAATTCCAGGCAGCCGTTCCGGTTAGCCAAGAGTTTTTGGCTTCGCCAGGCCGGAATGCATCTTTACCGGCTATCATTTGCGCATATACATACGGTTCTACTTTGTGTAAATCGCTGATTTCTTCAGTGTACGATGGACATATTTTACGAAAATATTCCCATGCACGATCACCGCGGCCTTGCACGGTTTCGCCAATCATAATCCATGGATTATTGTGACAGAAAACTCCTGCATTTTCCTTGTATCCGGGAGGGTAACTTGAAATTTCACCATATTCGATATAATATTTCGTATAGGCCGGATTATTCAGTACAATTCCATGTTCACAATCCAATCGCTCTTTTACCGAGTCGAGAGCTTTAGCCACCATTCCTTCGTGCAATCCGATTCCGGCCATAGTGCACCAACCATTCGATTCGATAAAGATTTTACCCTCCTCGTTTTCGTTCGAGCCGATTTTACGCCCATAATAATCGTAAGCTCGAATAAACCATTCACCATCCCAACCGTAACTTTTCACCGCTTCAACCATGGCTTCAATATATTGTTCCGCACGTTGAGCTTCAACTTTATTCCCTATCTTATTGCACAACTCCACGTAGTCACGTCCACATATCACAAACATTCCTGCTATCATCAAACTTTCAGCCTTTGTTCCTTCGGTTTTATTTTCAGTAGTCTGGAAACTTTCATTCGGATCATTAGAAAAACAATTCAGATTCAGGCAGTCGTTCCAGTCGGCACGTCCTATCAATGGCAATCCATGTGGTCCAAGGTGATTTATCACATGGTCGAACGAAACGCTTAAATGGTTGAAAAGAGATACTTCAGTTCCTGACTCATTGTCAAAAGGAACCGGTTCATTCAAAATGCCGAAATCACCCGTCTCTTTGATATAACTTACGGTTCCAAAGATTAGCCACATCGGGTCATCGTTGAACCCTTGCCCGATTTCGTTATTTCCTTTTTTTGTCAACGGTTGGTATTGGTGATAACAACCACCGTCGGGAAATTGGGTGGAAGCAATATCGATGATACGTTCGCGGGCCCGTTCGGGAATTTGATGCACAAAGCCCACCAAATCCTGGTTAGAATCGCGGAAACCCATTCCACGGCCGATTCCGCTTTCGAAAAACGATGCTGAACGTGAGAAACAAAATGTAATCATGCATTGATACTGATTCCAGATGTTCACCATGCGGTCCAGTTTCTCTTCGCCAGTTTTTATGGTGAAAACATTCAACAGTTTGTCCCAATATTCTCTAAGTTCGGCTAATGCAGCGTCTACTTTTTCTGCCGTATCGAAACGGGCAATGGTAGCTTTCGCTTTGGTTTTATTGATAATTCCTTTGCTTTCCCATTTTTCATCATCGGCATTTTCAACATATCCCAACACAAAAACCAGATCTTTCGATTCGCCGGGCTGTAACACAACTTCTACGTAATGCGAAGCTATGGGTGACCAACCGTGAGCCACCGAATTGCGTGGTTCACCTTCGAGCACCGTTTGCGGTTCGTCAAAGCCATTGTACAATCCGAAAAATGTTTCGCGGTCGGTTTCAAAACCCTGCATAGGCACATTTACCGAATAATAGGCATAATGGTCGCGGCGTTCTTTGTATTCCGTTTTGTGATAAATCACCGAATCTTCAATTTCCACTTCACCTGTTGAGAAGTTGCGTTGGAAGTTTTCCATATCCGCAGCCGCATTCCACAAACACCACTCAACGAAAGAAAATATCTTTAGCTTCTTTACTTCATTGGTAGTGTTTCGCAATGCCAATTTTTGAACTTCTGCCCAGGTTTTAAGCGGCACAAAATACAGGGATTCTGCTTCAACGCCGTTTTTCACTCCTTTTATGATTGTATAATTCATCCCGTGGCGGCATTCGTAGCTGTCCAGTTCAGTTTTACAAGGCTTCCAACCCGGACTCCAAACCGATTCACCATCGATGATATAAAAATACTTACCGCCACTGTCCATCGGTACGTTGTTGTACCGGTAACGCGTGATACGGCGGAATTTGGCATCTTTATAGAAAGAATATCCTCCGCCAGTGTTAGAAACTAAACTAAAAAAATCCTCATTCCCGAGGTAATTAATCCATGGCCATGGTGTACGTGGATTAGTAATGACGTATTCACGTCTGTTATCGTCGAAATGTCCGTATTTCATCTGTATAAATTATTTATTCAATATCTTTTTGTTTTAATAAGCACTTGTCCCACATCCAACGTGAATATTCCTATTTGTATACCAAAATATTCTTTTTCAATCACTTTTTAGAAAACTGCTTTTAATCTTAAAGATTATCAACCAGCAGAAAAACTGCACTCCAGGGTTGAAGAGTGACTCTTATTCCGTTGACAGTTAGAGCTGATTTGGCTTTCAATGTTGCATAATCGGAAGGACCGCCAGCTACACCGGTAGGACCTGAGCCATTGACCAATACTTTGCGCGAAAAATCGCCATTATCGTTGCTTCCCTCCAACGAATACCAGTAAAAGCGGGTGCCTAAATGGAAATTAGTAAACTTCACCTGAACAGTTTGAGCAGCCCCTGATGTATTCACTAATGTAATATTTCCTTGTCCTGACGTATAAGTTGATGCATAGGCTCTTACTAAATCTGTTCCGGTAGATGTTGAGCCAACCAAACGGTCGCCAATGCATTTTTGAAAATAATACATATAATAAAACGATGGACGTGGCGTCCATTTAGCAACGCCTTCCGCCGCATCACCGTTGCTGAAAAGGCCGTGATCATTACCACTATCCCAACCATTGTATAAATCCCAACGTGCAGACAACCCAAAATTATTTTTAAGTGCTTCACCCTGAATAATTACTGCAAATGTTCCACTGGTATTCGAAACCTGTTGTTTCGAGTCTTTCGCCCACATATTCCATTCGGTAAAGGCAATTGGTTTTAGTGTGACACCATTTGCTGTTATTTCATTTTTCATAAAGTTCATCATGGTTGTAGGCACTGTCAAAGCCGAATTCAGTACTGTAGAAGCTGTCGAATTCTCGTTATATGGAGTTATATAGTTGTGTCCGATATAGAAATCCGGAATATTATTAGCCCCGGGAATCATGGTTGAATTCCATGTTTTTGTAATCGTTGTTTGCCACGAAGATGTGGCTGATTCTTGCATAACGGCGCCAATATAAATTGTTTTTCCGATTTCTGCAGCTGCTTTTTTCATCGAATCGGCAAAAACAACAAAATGTTTGGCATAAAGTCCACCAGTCAAAAGTTCAGGTTGGCCATCTTTGTTTGCATCAGTATCAATACGATATCCCCATTCCCAATCGGCATAACATTCATTTCCAACTTCCCAGTACTTCGTACGACCGTTATCATAACGTACCCAGTCTGCAGCTAAATGTGCTGCTGTTGCAACCGGGTTGGCACTTGTACCGTAGCGGGCATATCCATAATTTACAGTAATAATTCCCTGACTCTTTGTTTGTTGCAAAACGGAATAATAATCATCCAACGTACCTTGCCAACTATTGGCTGTTTTGCCATAAGTGTACAAACCTGAGGTTTGATAAGTTCCATCAGCTTTTTTCAAACGTGTAGGAGCATCAGCCGGTGGTTGATCCTGATTGCAATTCCAAAAATGACAATCGCTGCCACTTCCGGCCGGCCAACGAATGATATTAGGTTTTAAGTTGGTAAGATGCTTGATAAATATCGGCTCGTTGTACATTCTTGTCATCCAGTTATTGGCATTGTGGCCAAAAATTGTCAACGGGATTTTTGTGAGCACATTCGAAGCGTCTACTGTAATGATAGTTGTTGGAGCTGTAGTTGTAATAACAGTTTCGGTATATGTCGGCGCCACATATGTTTTAGCTTGCCATTCGTTCAGAAAAAATCCCATGGTTGGAGCAATTGGAGGATCAACAGGTTCTTTAAAAGTTGGTTTATCAACAATTGGCTTATCTATTATTTCCGGTTCTTTTTCTTTACATGATAATAACACCATCGACGATAAGCAAAAGGCTATAATAAATGTAGTTGATAATATAATATTTAATTTCTTCATTCCTTGTTAGACTTAGATAAACGAATAATTCATTTAATTTCCAATTGAAAACTATCACTTTAGGTTTATTCCTTTGTTTTGAGAACAAACTTTTGTTGATGCTCTGTTTCCATGCGTTATTTTTTATCTGATTTACTGCTTCTTAATATATCTAAATCAGTAGCAATTTCCTTCATTTTAGTTACATTCAGCGGATAGATAAACAGAAAGAGTACACCAAGTCAAGCCTCTAAAAGCAGACTTAAGGATAACTCTACCCCCTAAAAGGGAGTAGAGTATTTAATATTTATTTGGCAATGTTTCTTTTCAAATTAAGTTGTTCCGAGTTTTCTTTTACTTTCTTATCAGAAAGCGGATAGAACATCATACCAACAAAAGCAAGGACACAACACACAGCCGGCATTAAACTAATCATGATATGTTCACCAAAAAGAGTTTCAGAACTTTGTACTAATGCATCCGGAGCATATTTGTAAATAGCAAGAATCCAGCCACTCATTGCCGAGCCTAATGCCCAACCTAGTTTTTGAGACATAGAAGAAGAAGAGAAAATCAAGCCCGTAGCACGACGACCTGTAATCAGTTCCTGATGATCCACAATGTCAGCAAACATCGACCACAATAATGGTAGAACATAACCAGCAAAAAGCGAAATCATGAATTGAAAGGCAAGAAGCCAGGTAATATTGTTTGGAATGAAATAAAAACCGACGCTCAATATTCCTGCAATTAACATAGCAATCATATATGTTCTTTTCTTGCCGTATTTTGCAGAAACCGAAGGTGCAATCATTACGCCTATCAAGTTGGCAGCCTGACCCACAAGAAAATAAATAGTAGTCATATCCCAACCTGTTCCTACCATTTTATAGCTGGATTTTACATAATCTCTAAAAAAATAGATAGCAACACTGTCGCGGACAGCATTGAAAAGCAAAGCAGCCAGACCGGTTGCAACCAAAATCCACCAAGGGGCATTATGGAATAAATTTTTTAAATCCTGCTTAACAGTAACATTTCCTTCGCTTTCAATTTGGACTACTCTTTCTTTAGTCCAGCTGAAACAAAACAAAAACAAGACCACACAAATAATTCCTATCGTTCCTACTCCCATAACCCAACCAACCGCTGAAGTACTAACTGATGAATGTGCGGCATGTGTAGCTTTGGCAACAGCAGCGGAATCAAATGTTTTAGAAAAAAAGTCGATAAGAGGTTGCAGCAACATGAAGGTTACAAAACTACCAATAAATGCAAAAGACATTCGATATGAAGAGAGGGAATTTCGTTCTTTGGCATCTGAAGATATAGCTCCAAGTAAGGAAGCATAAGGCACATTAATTAACGAGTACACAATCATCATCAATGAATAAGTAATGTACGCGTAAACTAATTTCCCTGTTTGACTAAATTGAGGAGCAAAAAATGTTATGGCACCCATTACTGCAAATGGAATGGCAAACCACAATAAGAACGGACGATATTTACCATAGCGACTTTTTGTACGGTCGCTAATAATTCCGACAAAAACATCGAAGAAAGAGTCCCATAAACGTGCAACAAGAAACATTGTTCCGGCTGCAGCTGCCGTAATTCCGAAAACATCGGTATAGAAAAACAAAGAATACATTCCAAAAATTTTCCAAAACATGGAAGATGCGGCATCTCCAAAACCGTAACCGATTTTTTCTTTTAAACTGATTTTTTGTAAATTCATATTATTAAATTTGTATTTGATATGGTTAATATATAGAGGTAATTATTTCTAGTTGTTAAATAAATTATGAAAAGTATAATCTTTGGACTATAAATTAATCTTTAATACTCCTAAAATGAAACAGTATTAGATTGTTTCCTTATTTGAATATCTTAAGACACTGCACATCTTGGCCGGGGATTATTGCTTTTAATGGTTTACGGGTGTCTCCTGTATTTTTTTTCAACCACAAGTCACGCAATTTGTAGATTTCTTTTCCCGTAGTATCGAGAGTTCTGTTCGATAGTTTATCGATTACTGAGAATGTTTTCCAATCAAGTTCAACGTTTCTTACCGATTTACTCCGGTTCAGCAAACAAAGTGCCCATTCACCATTTCTCAGTGGTTTCAGCCATGTTTCCACACTATCTTTCACCATCTGTCTGAATCCCTGAACTCCCAATGAATCCTGATCGATAGCAATTACTTCTTTATTGGAAAGAACATCCCTGGTTTGCTGACTCATGCTGCGAAGGTCATTACCCGAAATCAGAGGTGCAGCCAACATACACCACATACTGAAGTGAGCACGGTCCTGATTTACAGCCATTCCGTTACCAATTTCGAGCATATCGGGATCGTTCCAATGTCCGGGACCGGCATATTGGCGTAAACCTTCCTGTTTGTCAACAATTTGCATAACACCCCACGACTTCCAGGTTCCATGATCTTCAACGCAATCGAAACAATTGAAGATATCGCCGGTGGTTCTCCATAAATGTCCAACTTCTTTAGCCCAAAGCCAGGGTTTGTTGTCACCCCATTCACATAGGCTGAAAACGATGGGTCGGCCGGCTTCGTGAAGGGCATCACGCATAGTGGTATAGGATCCTTCGGCATTCAGCTTATTGGTGTTGCACCAATCGTACTTCAAATAATCGACACCCCATTTTGCATACGAAATTGCATCCTGATATTCGTGTCCACGTCCGGCAGGACGACCGCCACAGGTTTGAGCCCCCGCACAGGAATAAATCCCGAATTTCAATCCTTTGGAATGAATATAATCAGCCAACGCTTTAACTCCCGATGGGAATTTCTTTGGATCAGCCACAATAAAACCAAGGCTATCGCGACTCACTTGCCAGCAGTCATCAATAACCACATATTCGTATCCTGCATCTTTCATTCCTGAAGAAACCATAGCATCTGCTGTTTCACGAATCAATTGTTCACTTACGTTACAGGCAAATTTGTTCCAGCTATTCCAACCCATTGGTGGAGTCATTGCAAGTCCCTGAAATTTTTGGGCAGGTAATTGAAGCATTGAACAAGCCAAAGCAACCAATAATAGCACTCGTTTTGTGTTTTTCATTTTGTGTAAAATTAAAATTATGAAAAAAAATCTTTAATATTATTATCCTAAAAACGATTTGTTTTTAGCCACTAATTCTTTAATAGTTTCTACAGATTTAAATGTGCGGAATCCATCAGCAGGTGTATTTATACAGTAATCCAACAATTTATCAATAGTCGAAGTGGCTACATGCATTCGTGTATCAGACGATGCGTAGTAAATAAAAACTGTTCCATCATCATCGACAATCCAACCATTACTGAACAGTACATTTGATACATCGCCAATGCGTTCAACGCCATGAGGAGCCATAAAGTGTCCGGCAGGTTCTGCAATTAGTTTCGTAGGATCTTCCAAATCGGTGAGGTAAAGATACAAAACATAACGCAGTCCGGCAGCGCAATTACGAACGCCGTGAGCCAAATGCAACCACCCTTTTTCAGTCTTGATTGGATGCGGTCCTTCTCCGTTTTTCAATTCCTTGATGGTATGATAATACCGGTGGTTAATAATGGTTTCTTCCTTCACTTCTGCATTTGTCATATCATCGACCAGCGCCCAACCGATTCCGCCGCCTTTCCCTGTATCAATAAATCCATCTTGCGGACGGGTATATAAAGCGTACTTTCCGTTTACAAATTCGGGGTGAAGCACTACATTACGTTGTTGGCTTTTGGCTTTCAAATTGGGAAGACGTTCCCATTTCAATAAATCTTTGGTACGGACAATACCGGCAGTAGCCACTGCCGAAAATAAATCTCCATCGGGTGCATCAGGGTCTTTACGTTCGCTGCAGAAAATTCCGTAAATCCAACCATCTTCATGGGCGGTCAGGCGCATGTCATATACGTTGGTATCTGGATCTTCGGTTTCGGGTAAGGTCACAGGTTCATCCCAAAATTGAAAATTATCAATTCCATTTAGGCTCTCGGCTATAGCAAAGAATGATTTACGGTCGTTCCCTTCTACACGGACAACTAAGATATACTTTCCATTCCATTTCATGGCTCCCGCATTAAGTGTTGCATTGATACCAATACGTTCCATCAGGTATGGATTCGTATCGGGATCAAAATCGTAGCGCCAGATTAAAGGTGCATGTTCTGCAGTAACTATGGGGTTTACATACCGATCGTAAATTCCATTACCAAACGGTGATTTTTCGTTTTTCTTACTTAAAAGTTCTTCGTGTTGCGCTTTGAGACTTTTCAAAGCATTTTTAAATTCACTCATGTACGTTTATATTTATTTTTTATCTATTCCTGTTGTTGGATTTGAAACCAATGTATTTGACATTAATTTTAATGTTGCCAGAATCATTCCATCCGAAGTTGCAGTTAAGGTTATCTCGCCAGCCTGTTTTTTTGTTTTCACAATTATCTGTGCCAAACCGTTAAAGGCTTTTCTGTTCCACTGCCCGGCAGGATGATACACTTTAAAAGTTCCCGGATCAGTATTTATTTCTTCCCATTCCGTCTTTTTCACAAAAGGTTTCCCTTCAAATGTCACCGTATTTCTTCCTTTATGAAGCAGACTGTGATCAATTACAAAAACCTGATTCGGATTATCCCTTTTTAAGTCTTTGCCCAATAATACTCCGTTAATATAAACCGATTGATTTTCGGCCAGACTTTTTGCATAAAAAGTGATTACTGTTTTTTCGTTTATATCAGCTAGATTAAAAGTTCCCCGAATAATCATGTATTTCCCTTGTTCATATTCACCATAACCCTTTACAAAGGCTTTTGACCATTGAGCATCACCGGAATTTTCGGCCACGTCTTTGTTGCCGGGTAAACTTTCAGTAAGTCGGATTTTCATATCTCCAATATACAGTCTTTCAACTGACTCGACAAATTGTTCCGGATCGTGCGATGCCGGATCGCCATTGCCAACACCAATTATTTTTCCTGGACCAGATAGCGTAAATGCAATTTCATTATTGGCAGTTGGCACCATTAGGTTTTTTAAATCATTTAATTGAACGGTAATAACTGCAACATCTTCACTATCCGCATTGAGTTGCATCCGATCGGCTGAAAGTGCAATTTTAGCAGGTGCATCAGTAGTTTCTACTTTTTCCGAAACAGTTAATCTTCCTTTCACGAATCCTTTAGCCACAAGAGTTCCTGGTTTATACGTCACATCCCAATCAATATGTCCGTTTTTCTCCATCGGTTTTTTACCAAGTGATTTATTATTCAATATCAATTCAACTTCATCAGCATTACTATAAATAGTTACCTTGATATTTTTACCTTCACTCCCTTTCCAGTTCCAATGAGGCATAATATGCATAATAGGATCTTTACCCCACCACGATTTGAGGTAGTAAAAAATGTCTTTAGGGAAACCGCAAAGATCTACAATCCCCTTTTGGGAATTAACAGCAGGCCATGTCAACGGGTTTGCTTCACCACGATAATCAAATCCTGTCCAATAGAATAACCCTGAAAGGAAAGGACGTGCTGCGTAAAACTTCCAACCCGACTCCGTTCCTACATTTTCGGGCATTCGGTTGCTAGCCGCCATTTGACCATTGGCTTTATCATCGACATAAACTCCACGAGTCCCAATGGTGTTGCTTTCTTCTGTTCCAATGCCACTTTGCCAAGGGAAATTTTTATGATGTTCATCAATATTTCCCTGAACGATATAGTTGTAACCCATTACCTGTGCAGTTTTTCCACTTCCATTTTCCCAACCACCCGAAACGGCTACAGTAAACGCTCTTGAGGAATCAATTTTTTGAGCGAAATCCTGCATGGTCTTAGTAATCCTCGCTCCTTTTTCGTTGCTTTCGATGGCCCATTCTTCATTGCCTAACGACCAAAGTATCACACTGGGATGATTACGATCGCGAACCATAAAGCGTTCGAGTAAGTCGAAATGCTCCTGATCTATCCCCATCAATCGGTTTTCGTCCAGCACTAGTATCCCAAGCCGATCACAGGCATCCAGCAACTCGGGTGTAGGCGGATTGTGCGAAGTGCGGATAGCATTGCTTCCCATTTCTTTCAGTTTTTTCACCCGAAATTCCTGCAATGCATCGGGAATAGCTGTTCCAACACCGGCGTGATCCTGATGATTATTGGTTCCTACGATTTTTATATTTTTACCATTCAGGAAAAAGCCCAGATTCGGATCGAAGTGCACTGTGCGGATTCCAACATTGGTTGTGTATGTATCAACAACCTGACCATCCGCAATGATACTGGTTTTAAGTTTGTATAAGTACGGATTTTCGAGCGACCAAAGAGTTGGTTTCTCTACTTTTATTTTTTGAAAATAGGTGTTATCCAGATTTCCATTCAACGTAACGTTTTCAAGCTTTTTTGAAACGACTTGCTCGTTGTTAGCGTCAATCAATGTTTGTTCAATAGTAAAATCAGATGGCTTAGCATATTGATTCGCCACTTTGGTGCGTACTGTTAGTTCCGCGTTGTCACTATTCAGTTCTGACGTTACAAATGTGCCATATTGAGCCACATGCAAGCGATCTGTTTTGTTCAACCAAACGTGGCGATAAATGCCTGCTCCTTCGTAATACCAACCTTCTTCAATGCTTGCATCTACCCGAACAGCAACCGTATTTTCTTCACCATAATTCAGGTAATCGGTAATATCATAAACCGAACTGGCATAACCGCTTGGCTCGTTTCCAACATAAAAGCCATTCACCCAAACTGTTGCATTACGGTAAATTCCATCAAACTGAAGGCTGATTTTGCGACCTAAATCGGATGCAGAAATGTTGAATTTTTTACGATACCAACCCACCGAAGTTTCAGGATATTTCCACCCAATAGTTCGATAACCATGACTGTGACTTGCTTCCCCTGAAAATGGAAGTTCAACTGCCCAATCGTTTGGTAAATCCACTTCGCGCCAGGTGCGGTCTTCAAATTGAGCGGAAGCAGATCCATCACCATATCCTGTTTTGGCAAAATAACTGAAGTAACTTGTTCCGGTTGTAAAATCTTTTGCATAATCATTTGCACTTCCCAGCGCAAAACGCCAGTTGAAATCCATCAACAAATGCTCCCGAACATTGAGTGTCGTTTCAACCGCCTGTTTCTGAGAAAAAACAGGAAGTGACGCAAATGCCCATGTCAACAATATCATTAATTTTATTTTCATCCCTATTCAATCAATTCATTATCTGAATACACAAAATATCTTAGTTCTTGTATAATCATTATTCTTTATCTTCAACAAATACAACCCATTATCAAACTTTTTAGTATTGATTTTCATTGCTGTACTTCCATCATAATTGTATCGAAACATATCTTTCAATTTTCCATCCTGCGAATAAATAGAAATATCAATCAGAGCCGCAGTTTGTGATCCGATTGCAATGTTCAGGCTTTCCCGAACCGGATTTGGGAAAAGCATTATCTCTTTCGACGAAGCCTGTGGGTTTTCAACGGCTGCAGAGCCCGATTTCAGTATCACGGCAGTTGTAGAAATAGTTGGCAAAACAATACTGAATGAATTGCTCGTAACAGTTACCGTGTTTTTTTTCAAAGCATTGTTGGCATGTGAAACAAAAGTTTCAGTGGCAGGCAATGATGCTAGTTGCAATGTGTTGTAAGTTCCGTCAACTACAGAAAAGTTGGATAAATTTACTGTTGCCTTGTGTGTCGTACTCGGATCTCGATTTACCAAAATCACCGTCATAGAGTCAGCATTATTAGTGACTGTTGTATATGCTGAAACAGTATTCTCAAGTGTTGATGTGCTGGTTACACTGTTGTTTTTTGCGTAACGACTGAAGAGATGGAGCGTTTCCCACATGCCGGTTTTCCATGACCAGGGAGTGTACAATTCCACACCATTTTTGGCAAATGTTCCTAACATAGAGGCATACAAAACTGAGTTGGCATTAGCATTGACAGAATTGATTCCCGATTCACTCATGCCAATGGTGATGCCATGATTTGCCCCGAAATACAGTGTCAGCCAGTCGTTTATGCGTTGAAAAATATATTCTTTAGTTTGTGAGGCATCCCAACCTCCATTAATTTTTTTTACTCCGTTTGCTCCAGGATAGATGTATGTTTTATCGTAGAAAATTCGGTGTAATTGCAATACATCTGCATCAGCCGATTCGCTGGGATACCAGTGGATATCAACTACATCAAGCAACTTGATTCCGGTAGCTTTTTGCTCATCGGCAACCCTTTTCAGAAAGTATTCCAACCAACAGTAATATTTTCCATTGATATTCAAGGTTTCAGAGCCCCATGTGTACCATTGCCATTCGTTGGCAGTGACAGGTCCGCACAATTTAATTCCGGGAAACAGTGCACGGGCTTTTTTTGCTACTGCAAAATATTTGTCCATAAAGGCCGTTGCAGCAATCTGAGTTGGCATTACGTCGTCATGCGTTCCACTCCAGATTTCAGGTTCATTATCCATGTCCCAATACTGAAAATTACTGGTATTCAATCCAATTCCATTAACTCCGAACCAATGGTTTAAAACTTCAGCAGTTGAATCGGCAGGCCAATCCATGGTGTAAAGTGAAGGATTCCCGTTTACCGTTGCCATGCTTCCACCGCTGGCATTTAGCGTTCCGCCTCCTGCCAAGTTTTGCGTTACACCGCTCCACCATTGCGAATAGTTATAACCCCAGTCATTGAAATTGTTATTTTTATTTGAGGCTACCTTTCCAATCAACTGAAAAGCCCACATTACCTGCATATTGGGCACATTGGATATGATATTTTTAGACATTGTATCCCAATCATGATCATAAACGTTGTTGTACCAATCCGGATGACTGGAAATTTTCTTACGCCAGTTGTATTTAGTGGCATTATTTCCACCGTTTTCGCGCGTTAAATTTACTCCAGCATCTTTAACAAGTGCAATATCTGCTGCGGATGCAGTCGTTCCAAATGAATTGGAAAAACTGCCGTTGCGACCGTAGATATAAGGCGATACAGCTTTCTTGCCATCGGTTGCGTTCACCGATACAACCACATCCTGAGCGAATGAAGTTGCACCGCTGCACAATAGTACAAACAAGAAAATTATATGTTTGAATTTTATCATCCTTATTGTTAGGTACAATCGTTTATTTTCCAGAACCATACATTGGTTGAATTTCTCTATTTAAAAGAATTCCAGGCATTTTGGTAAATTTTTTAAAGTCGCCAGCAGAAGCATGTCCCGCATACGGCACATAAAAATGATTACGCATTTTTGATGAACTGGAATTTCGCCAAAACAAAATGTAGCTAATATCATAAGGCTTGATAATAGGCCAAAGAATCCGGGTAAAATAATCCGGAATCTTTACACTTTCGAGTCCGGTTTCAGCCATCACGGGTATTTTGTTAGTCCGTTTGGCATAACTTGTGACTATGTTTAATCCGGTAGTCATTTTCTGATTGTAATTTTCAATGGCTTCAGGTGTATCTTTTCCAAAATAATAGCAATCAAAACCAACAATATCCACCCATTCGTCGCCTGGATAACGTTGCAGGTATTCCTGTTCGGTAGCTACATCGGCAGGTGAAAAAGCATATAACAGATTATGAACTTGTTTGGTGTCACGTAAATATTTCACCGTCATTCGATAAAGTTCGTTGTATTCGTAGGGCGTGCATTGTTTGGCTCCCCACCAAAACCAGCTGCCGGTATGCTCGTGAAACATGCGGAAAATTACCGGAATCGGTTCTCCGTTTTCATCTTTCAAATCATGGAAAAAGGCTGCCAGTTTATCTAACCAAATCAGAAATTTCGCATGATTAGTTCCACCGAGCAAAATACTGCGAACAACCGAATCCTGTGCACAATCCCATGCTGTTTTTCCGGTAGCAATATTATCGCCGTGCCAGCTTATAGTGTTAATTCCACCGCGATCGTGAACTTCGCGAATTAAGCGTTTCATATCACTGAAATAAACAGAATCCAGGTTGTAAGCTGCTCCAATTTCCAAATGACCAAGTTCCCAACCGACTACCGCCGGATAATCGCCAGCTGTTTCTTTTACATCAGAGCGACCCGGCGTTCCATACCAGTCGTGTCCATAAGCAGCGTCATCCTGATGTGCCAACATAATTCCTTTACCCACATCCTTCAACATATTATAAAACAAAGCCTGAGTTGCTGGCGTGGCATTTGCATCCACCAAAGTTGGTTTATTTTCTATTTCAGACACATATTTCTTTACGATTTTCACAGTAGCATCTGTACTAAACACAGCATTTAATCCTTGTTCTTCCTGTGCCGGATCGCCTAAATAATCATCGCCCTTTGTCCAATAAACATGAGTTGGATTTGGACGACCGAAACCGCCCCACGACCAGAAATTACAACCAGCCAACACATCTTTTTCTTTCGAAGATTTCAAAATTTTCTCAAAAACAGAACTATAATAACGGTCGCGCAACGAGGTTGAATCTTTCAATGTGTATGCATGATGATCGCGTGGAAATCCGAATTCTTCAAGTACCAGCGGTTTTTTTAGTTTGCGGGCAACTTCAATATGCCGGTTCATATATTCAGCTGTTTTGTCGATGCTGTTTTGCAATGTTCCTGATATATTTTTCACATCCAACCAACTCCAGTTTTTTGGCCAGATATGCATGGTGAGGTAATCAATATTTTTATCGGCATGAATTTTTTCAAACAGAGCCATATCCTTTTCACATCCCCATTGTCCTTCGGAACCAATGCTAACCATGTGATTTTTGTCCAACGATTTGATATAAGCCGAAATATCTTTCAACCACGCCACAAAAAGCGGTTTGTTAGCATCCGAAAAAGCACGGGGCTCGTTCCCAATTTGCCACGAGAAAATAGCCGGATCTTCGGTATATTTTTTCTTCGTGTAACGGTTGGTGCGAGAAACAACATGTTTGATATGGTTTTTCAGCATTTGGCGACATTCGTCACATCCGGCATATTGTTTTACGTAATCCATGTAAGCAGGCCAACCATCCACCGACGGAATGGGGTTTTTGCCTTTACCTGCCCAGTTTAGATACTGGCTGTAACCACCCGACCATTCCCACGAATTGGTAAAAAAGAGCACTGCTTTCATGTCGCGTTTGCCCATTTCGGCCAGTAAAAAATCAAGTCCATCAAATATGGAATCGTTATATACTCCGGGTTTTATCTGCAAAGTCGGTTCTACTTTTGAAGCAACACCATTTTCACCATCGGCACCAATCAATACACGAAGGTTGTCAATGCCTTGATCCTTCATAAAATTCAGTTCCCGAATCAAACGATCACGATTGCCTCCTTCACCTACAGAACCCAAAATAGCACCATACCAGAAGTTGGTTCCGATGAAATAACAAGGCTTATCGTTCAGTCTAAACTGATTATCTTTCACCTTTACAAAAAGACTCGTAGCTTTTGCTGAACTACTCATGGCAATTAATACCATAAAACAAAGAATTAATATATTATTTTTGAACTTCATGTTTATGTTCTTTAAATTTAAAAACGTAATCCCTTTGTTTTCACTATTGAAACCTGACTACTTCTTGATTTTAATTTCGGTACCGGAATATTTAATTGTTTCAGCTTTAGGCGCCGGCTCTATTCCTGTTCCGTTCTTCGTGCTAACCCATGCAATTCTGAATGTACGATCTTTCAACATCCCAGGAAATTCTCCTTTTCTGTTTTTTATAGTTAACGTTTTTTCATTTTCATTCCAGTTCATTGCTATAGTCGTGTACTTACCCTGTTCGTAATTGTACGTATCATTTTCATCTTCATAAAGAATAAATTCTGCATCGGAACCGGGATAAACTCTGATTTCAATCGGGTCGATTTTTTCGGTAGCATATTGAAGGTAAGGCCCCATAGGTACAATTGATCCTGCTTTGATGTAAAGTGGAAGCGTTTCAATTGGCGCTGCAGCATCAATTGTTTTTCCTCCTCGTACTAACTTGCCTGTCCAGAAATCATACCAATCAGCTGATTTCGGAAGATAAACCTTCCTTGTTTTTTTTATATTCTTACTTTTTGAAACACTATACATGCTTTCTGTAACAGGATTTACAAGGAATGCCGGACCAAACATGTACTGATCGGGAATTGATTGAATGGCCGGATCATTACTGAAATCGAAAGCCAGTGATCGCATAATGGTGTACCCTTCATCGGTCACTTTCCACGAAAGTGAATAAATGTAAGGTATGAGTCGGTATCGCAAGTTATCGTATTTCAACAAAATAGATTTAGTTGAAGCATCCCAGTTGTCAGAGAATAATGCTCTTTCACCTTTTCCATGTATTCTGAAAATCGGACTGAATGTTCCAAACTGGAACCAGCGTGTAAATAGCTCTCTATTTTTGGGTGTTGTCCAATCGGGTGCCTGCCATTTCAAATGGTAGCCGCCTATATCGGAAGTCCAGTATGGAATCCCTGAAGCACAAGCATTTATTCCTTGTGGAATCTGATTTTTGTAAGCATTCCAGGTACAGGTGATATCGGAAGACCATAAAGTTGCAGCGTTACGTTGTTGCCCTGCAAATGCCTGACGAATAAGAAAAAATGCGCGTTTACCCGGAATATCTTTTCGCCAGTTATTATACAAACCGGTTGAATGCATTAAAGAATAGGTGTTCATATAATCAATTCCCCGACCGATTGTAAAATTACTTTTTCTTCTTAAATCCAGATTGTTGCCGTTATCAGGCTCGCACTGGTCAACCCACCAGGCATCCCAACCATAACGTCCTATAAGACTGTCTTTTGCCTGTTTCCAATATAGCTGACGCGCTTGTGCGCTATGAGCATCGTAATAACCATCAAGAATATGCGTCATCGCATTGTCCCACAAGATATCGGTCATACCTCCAGAGTGAGCCATTTGATTGTAAGTAGGTGTTCCTTTTGAGAATACAGGCCAAATAGAAATCATGGTATGAATATTTGCCTTATGCAGTTCATCAACCATTACCTTAGGATCAGGATACCGTTCGTGCCACATTACATGCGAACCAATCACATTCGGCTCCCAATAAAACCAGTCCTGAACAATTACATCAACCGGTATTTTATTGTTACGGTATTTGTCTTTTACTGATAAAACTTCAACCTGGCTTTTATACCTGTCCTGCGATTGGAAAAGGCCAAAAGACCATTTGGGAAACATAGGCGCATTCCCTGTTGCATTCCGATATGAAGCAATTATTTTGTCGAAACTTGGGCCGTAAATGAAATAGTAATCAACCATATTTCCACTTTCCGATTCGTATTTGAATTTAGTATTTCCATTCTCGGCACCATAAAAACTGGATGCAGAGTAATTATCCCACATAAGGCCATATCCTTTAGTCGATAATAGCACAGGAATCGCTCCTGTCATATACTTGATCGTCATATTCTGATTACGACCTTTGTAGTTTATTGAAAGGGAATCTTCTGGATGACAACCCAAACCATAAAGGGATTCATCGGCGGGAGAATAAAATTTAGATGTACAATTATATGTATCAATGCCGGCAATAGTGGCAGAAGTCATTGTTTTACCTTGCAATTCATCTTCACTAAGAATGACGTTCCCCTTTAAATCGGTATATTTTATCGAATTACTTTGCTTGTTTACGATTATATTTAAAGTTGCAGTTGTAATGATAATTTCGGTAGAATTTTCGGCAACTGTAAAATTTGGAATAATTTTCCAATCGTTAATGATTACCAGTGAAGGTTTATCGAGAAATAAAGGCAGTTCAGTGTATTTCACTTCAACCAAATTATCCGTACAAATTTTCACTTTCATCAATCCTTTCTCCAGAACACAAGTAACCCCGTCTTTACCCTTATTGAAGGATATGACAGAAGCATTTACAGTAACATTTGATACTGTAAAAAACAATAGGAATGATAAGTATTTATATTTTGATGTAATAGCCTTCAACTTCCTGCTCTTTATATAATTATTTATATATGTTTCTCAAATCATTTTCAAACAGCGTATACTCATCATGGTAAAATCTCAAAAAATCGGGTACTGAAGAATGTCCCGGAAATGGCGCATAAAAATGATGTTGCATATGATTATCATTTCTCCAAAATATTACATAAGCTAATTTTGAATCTTCGTATCTCAGAACAGGTAATAGTTTTTTTGTGAACCAGGTACTATCGGTTATCGATTCCAATCCCGTTTCGGTCATAGCTGCCAGCTTCCCTTTTTCTTGTGCTAAATCCGATACAATTTTAATTTTCTTTCCTGCTAAAAGAGGATTATTTGCACCATCGGGTCTGAAATCCCAGTAATCATCCATTCCCAAAACATCAACAAAGTTATCACCCGGATAATCAATCAAATACTGTTCACGTGTTGTAAATTTGCAATCGGTGGAAAATGCATATAGGAAATTATGAACCTGCAAACTATCCCGAAGGTATTCAACAGTAAATTGCCATAACATTTTAAATTCATCCGAAGTTCGGTAAGGTCGTCCCCACCAGAACCAACCACCTTCCATTTCATGGAACGGACGGAAAATAATTGGAACTAATTTCCCATCAGCACCTTTAGTCATTTTTGCCATTTCGGCAATTTGTTTCAATTTATTTTTATACACTTCATGAGCTTTTCCACCCGGAAGTAATTCCTTCACTGTATTTACAAACGCTTTAGTGGTATCCACCCAGGCTGATTCGCCATTAAATGGATTGTCGGTATGCCAGCACATGGTTACAACGCCGCCACGATTATAAGTTTCAATCATTCGACGAAGCAGTAATTCTGACCTGTTTTTAGTCATTGCCGATGGCTTGTTGGTAATCAATGCAAAGTCGAAACCAATTAAAGCCGGATGCGAACCACAAACATCTTTCATGTCCGAACGATTTTCATCGCCCGACCATGTATGTCCATACATAGTTGCATCGTGCTGACCAACGAGAATTTTACTTTCCTGAATCTCTTTCAGGTTTGCAAAAAGAGCTTTTGTTTCATGCGTAGATTTCCCATCAACCGTATTAATAGCTGATGCTGAACTGGCAAGAATCAAAAAAAGAATCAGCAGGTTGATTGAGATGTATGATATCTTTTTCATAATCTACCACTTGTCAGTACGGAAGGGAACTAAAGGTAATCCATTAACATCGAAAAGATTAGGCATCCCATCGTTTGTGAAACAATAACGGATTGCCACAGGAGATTTTACCAATTTATTTGTCAAAGTTATATATCCGTTTTTCTGAATAACAGCATTACCCGGATAAAAAACTTTGTCAGCTCCTGCAATCTGAAAACTATTGATTGTTTTGTCTTTACAATTCATTTTCCCAATGGAAGTAATCGTAATATTTGCTTTATCTTTTTTTACACTAAAAGTTGCAAAATGAGGAAAATAAGGTTGCAAATTGCTAATTCCATATTGTTCCTTCAATGCCATATTGACCAAGCGCAGTCCAACTTCCTTTTTTATTTTCGGATGAATATTAGTTATATCATCCACCAAATCACCTACTACCACCATTCCTGTTTTTGGCAGCTTCAGTGCCGTTTCTTGTTGTTCATGCAAATAAGCAGCGCTGTTTTTCCAATAGCCGTTCCATGGAGCAATTTGCACAAAATAGAATGGAAATTCATTTTTGAAAACCTGTCTCCAACTTGTAATTAATGCTTCGAACAATTTCCCGTAAACTTCCGGATGTTCGGTATTACCTTCTCCCTGATACCATATTGTTCCGGCAATTCGATAATTGATCAACGGATAAATCATAGAATTATAAAGTACCGAAGGTGTCATTGGTGCCCAGTTAACCGGCGAAAGATTATCAGCAGCTTTTTTTAGGTCCGAATCTTTTTGGTAAACTTCCGAAGGTGTCCAGTTTTGTACACTTGTTCCTCCCCAGTATGAAGCAATTAGCCCAACAGGCACTTTAAGTGTCTGATTTAATTTTTTTCCAAAGAAATATCCGGCAATGCTCATCGAAGGAGTGGTTTCAGGCGAACTGATTTTCCATTCTCCGTCGGAGTTTTCAACCGGGAAATTGCTGTATTTGTGAGAAAGCTGGAAAAAACGTAGTTGATTGTTTGCCGAATTTGCTACTTCGTCGCCTGCATCGAGCACTCCTTGTTCCCAGTTGAAAGCATATTCCATGTTCGACTGACCGGAACAAAGCCAGACTTCGCCAATTAAAATATCGTTTATTACGACTTTTTGCGTACTGCTTATAAAAGTAATGGTATAAGGACCACCTGCTTTTGGTGTTTTTATCGTAGCTTCCCAGGTCCAGTCTTTACGGGGTTCAACTTTCACAGTATCCGTAGGATTCCAACTACAGCTTATTTTTACGGTGCTTTTACTTTGAGCCCAGCCCCATAGTTTAACATCAGCCGATTGCTGAAATACTGCATGGTTACTGATAATGGCTGGTAAGCGAAAAGCCCATTGAGCAGATGCGTTTAGCGAGAAAAATAACAGGAGAATAAGACCCCTAACTCCTAAAGGGGAACAGAAGTTAGCACTACTCTTTATACTCTTTAATGGGAAATGTTTCATATTTAATATCTTTAAAATCAGTTGTAACTTAGTTCCCCTTTAGTATCTAATCTCTCAAATTCGTGTATTTTTTGGCACAATATTTAATATGAAAATGCTGGAACTATTACTAACTCTTTAATTTTCTGTGCCATAATAATGGTTTCCTTTCCAAGCTTTGTG
>Ga0209538_1000154_pt1 | contig 41573 bp, 38 predicted proteins | sample BarGraNGADG00211_2_FD_184492 | JGI IMG/M metagenome (GOLD analysis project Ga0209538, IMG submission 184492) | Arctic peat soil microbial communities from Barrow, Alaska - Barrow Graham LP Ref core NGADG0004-211 (SPAdes) (version 2) | ecosystem: Environmental > Terrestrial > Soil > Wetlands >... | reverse complement strand
GTTAGTTCAGAATTCCAAGGGCGGCGGTTTAGCATCAAACTTTGCCGGTTCAAGTCAGATTATGAGTGTGAGGAAAACTGCTGACTTCCTCGAGAAAGCAACATGGACACTTGCAATTTTATTGCTAGTTCTCAGTCTCATGTCTGTATTTGTTATTCCACGTAATAACGCTCAGACTCAGACTCAACAAACCAATCAGCCTGCAGGTCCAATGCAACCTATGCATAACAACTAACACAAGATATTTTTATCTTCAGTAAGGTGTCAGAATGTCATAAACATTCTGACACTTTTTGTTTTTAGAAATCTGTTGCTAATTCACCTGTCGGTGATGTCATCCTAAATGAGGAAATAATGGCAGTTTGTATTCAGTTGTCTACTTTGGCATAAAATGTGACAGGATGGAAGCGACAAAGTAAATTTTCGAAAAGTTTAATGTCTAACTCAAATATCAAAAGAAAAATGGCAAATATTAACATCAAACCATTAGCAGACAGAGTTCTGGTTGAGCCAGCTGCAGCAGAATTGAAGACTGCCGGTGGAATTATTATTCCCGACACAGCTAAAGAAAAACCACAAAAAGGTATCGTGGTTGCCGTTGGTAACGGTAAAAAAGATGAACCCATTACAGTAAAAGAAGGCGATACTGTTCTTTATGGCAAGTATGCAGGAACAGAAATAAATTTCGCAGGTAAGGATTATCTTATCATGCGCGAATCAGATATTTTGGCAATTATTTAATTGTTTAGTATTAAGTTAAATTCATAAAAAGAATAGCAAAATGGCTAAAAATATTATTTTTGAACTTCAGGCTCGCGATGCTCTGAAGAGGGGCGTGGATGCCATGGCAGATGCCGTAAAAGTTACTTTAGGTCCTAAAGGTCGTAATGTAATTATTGATAAGAAATTTGGCGCCCCTACTATTACAAAGGATGGTGTTACAGTTGCGAAAGAAATCGAACTGAAAGACGCTGTAGAAAACATGGGTGCTCAGATGGTTAAGGAAGTTGCTTCCAAAACTTCTGATGTTGCAGGTGATGGTACTACTACAGCTACTGTTCTGGCTCAGGCTATCGTTACTACAGGTTTAAAGAATGTTATTGCAGGTGCTAATCCAATGGATCTGAAACGTGGTATCGAAAAAGCAGTTACAAGTGTTGTTGCTTCTTTGAAAGCTATGTCACGTGAAATTGGTGATACTAACGAAAAAATTGAACAGATTGCTACTATTTCTGCCAATAATGACAATGTTATTGGTAAGAAGATTGCTGAAGCAATGGCTCAGGTGAAAAAAGAAGGTGTTATTACCATCGAAGAAGCTAAGGGTACAGAAACAGTTTTAAAGGTTGTTGAAGGTATGCAGTTTGATCGTGGTTATATATCTCCATATTTTGTTACCGATACCGAGAAGATGGAAGCTGTTTATGAAGATCCGTTCATATTAATCTATGATAAGAAGATTTCAAGTATGAAAGATCTTCTTCCTATTCTGGAAAAAGTAGTTCAAACTGGTCGTGCTTTGGTTATTATTTCTGAAGATGTAGATGGTGAAGCATTGGCAACCCTGGTTGTTAATAAGCTTCGTGGTTCTCTGAAAATCGTTGCTGTTAAGGCTCCGGGATTTGGTGATCGTCGTAAGGCAATGTTAGAAGATATCGCAATCTTAACTGGTGGTACAGTAATCAGTGAAGAAACCGGTTACAAACTCGAAGATGCTGATATCAGCTATCTGGGTCGTGCTGAGAAAATTTCTGTTGATAAGGACAACACCACTATCGTAAGCGGTAAGGGTACAAAAGAAATGATTGATTCACGTATCAATCAGATTAAGGCTCAGATCGAATCAACTACTTCAGACTATGATCGTGAAAAACTACAGGAACGTCTTGCTAAGTTAGCAGGTGGTGTTGCAGTTATTCAGGTTGGTGCTGCAAGCGAAGTTGAAATGAAGGAAAAGAAAGATCGATTTGACGATGCTTTACACGCTACCCGTGCTGCTATTGAAGAAGGTATCATTCCTGGGGGTGGCGTTGCTTATATTCGTGCTATTAAAGCATTGGATAAACTCGTTGGTGCCAATGAAGATGAAACTACCGGTATCGCTATCATCAAACGCGCTCTCGAAGAACCACTACGTCAGATAGTTGAGAATTGTGGTCTCGAAGGTTCTGTAATCGTACAGAAGGTTAAAGAAGGTAAAGGTGATTATGGTTTCAATGCACGCACTGAAGTATATGAAAACCTTTTTGAAGCTGGTGTTATTGATCCGACTAAGGTTGCACGTGTTGCTCTCGAAAATGCTGCTTCAATTGCAGGTATGCTTTTGACAACAGAATGTGTGATTTCAGATATCAAGGAAGAAAATTCAGCCCCAATGCCAAACCCGGGTATGGGTGGTATGGGTGGCATGTATTAATCTTCAGTACAGCTCAAAATTTATATTTCAAAAAGACTCTCCAATTCGGGGAGTCTTTTTTTATTTCAAATCTGTTGTAACCTTTGTATTAAAAGGGTGGTAATTGGCTTATTTTTGTACTAACAACTTATTTTTTAAAAATGATACAACCAGATGCTTTTACGATTTCAGGAACTATTGCTGATGTAGTCAATAATAGATTGTTTAAAGGTGCTATAACTGTAGGCGGTGGAAGGATAATTGCCATATCTGAAACAGAAACTGCAGAGGATCAATTTATCATCCCGGGTTTTATTGATTCTCATGTTCATATTGAGAGTTCTATGTTATTGCCTTCTGAGTTTGCCCGTCTGGCTTCAGTTCACGGAACTGTCGCTACAGTATCCGATCCTCATGAAATTGCCAATGTTCTTGGTGTGGAGGGAGTGAAATATATGATTGCAAATGGTGCTAAAGTACCATTCAAATTTTTCTTTGGTGCTCCCTCATGTGTTCCGGCAACTCCTTTTGAAACATCGGGTGCATCCATAAATGCAGACCAGGTTAGCGAATTACTCCAGATGGATGAAATCTTTTATCTTTCGGAGATGATGAATTTTCCGGGAGTGCTTTTTAAAGATGCAGATGTGATGGCAAAACTGGCAGCAGCTCATAAGGCAGGAAAGCCTGTTGATGGCCATGCTCCGGGACTTATGGGTAATGATGTTGGAAAATATGCTAAGGCTGGAATTTCTACAGATCATGAATGTTTTACAATTGAAGAGGCTATTGCAAAAATTAATGTAGGCATGAAAGTGCTTATCAGAGAAGGGAGTGCAGCTAGAAACTTTGATGATCTGGTTGGTTTATTGCAGAACCATGCTGATGTGATCATGTTTTGTTCAGATGATAAGCATCCTGATGATCTGGTCAAGGGTCATATCAATCTGTTAGCCCGCAGAGCTGTTGCATTGGGATATGATGCAATGAAAGTAATCAGGTGTTGTACATTCAATCCTGTAAAACATTATGGTCTTAATGTCGGGCTTTTACAAACAGGTGATCCTGCCGATTTTGCTGTTGTGAAAGATCTTAAACAATTTGATGTTCTCCGGACTTATATCGATGGTGTTTTAGTATCTGCTAATGGTAAAACGAATATAGCTTCTGTTGATGAAAAACCAATCAACATTTTCAATGCTCAAAAAATAGGCCCCGAGGATCTGGAGGTGCCTGCTCAGGGAAAAGAGATAAAAGTAATCAAGGCTTTCGACGGACAGTTAATTACTGAAGCTTTCTATGCAAGTGCTAAGATTGAAAATGGCAATATAATAAGCGACACAGTATCCGATGTATTGAAAATGATTGTATTGAACCGATATTCAAATTCAAAACCTGCTGTGGCTTTTGTTCAGGGTTTTGGATTAAAGAATGGAGCCATTGCTTCAACCGTTGCCCACGACAGTCATAATATTATTGCAGTGGGTGTAAATGATGATGAGATAGCCAGAGCTATAAATTTACTTATCGAAGAGAAAGGGGGGATTTCAATTGTAAACCGAGACGAAAACAAAGTCCTTCCACTCCCTGTTGCAGGTCTCATGTCTAATTTAGATGGATATGAAGTGGCAAGGATGTATGAAGAAATTAATGCCGCTGCTAAGGGTTTAGGGACAAAACTAATTACACCATACATGACGCTTTCTTTTATGGCTCTTTTAGTAATCCCTTCTTTAAAGCTGAGTGACAAGGGTTTATTTGATGGAATAAAATTTCAGTTTACAAATATCTTCAGTAAATAATTAAAACAAATTAAATATTCATTTTAATCAAATAAAATGTATATTTGCAGAAAACAGATTATTATGGCTAATATTGAGATTGACATTATTAAGTTGGAATCAGCGGCTAGTAAATTAAGAGCCATTGCACATCCCATGCGAATTGCTATTATTGAATTATTAAACGAAGAGAAAAAGCTTAGTGTTACCCAGATTTTTGAACGTTTAAATATTGAACAGGCATCCGCATCACACCACCTGAACATCCTTAAAAATAAAGGTGTTCTTTCGTCTAAAAGAGAAGGAAAGCAAATTCATTATTCTTTAAAAGCTAAGACACTTCTCGAAATTATTGCTTGTATTAATAAATGCAGTGGTGTGGAATAAACACTACTTTCTGCAAAAGCAAAAATGGGATTCTTTTTATGAAGAATCCCATTTTTGCTTTTATAACAATACTTGTTTGATTCTCTTTAATCCGGTTTTAACTCCCAGGATTCAATACTATCAAAGAAAGGACGAACTTCGAATTCTTTTAATTTAGTGAATCTGATAACCTTCTCAGGCTGCACGTGTTTCAGATAATTCCCGGTATCCCAAACCCCATTGCTGTTGGCATCATAGATTCCCTTGATATAGTATTTACCGGGGGGAAGTAATTCGAATTTTACTTTGTCACTTTTATTTGTGATGATTTGTCGTAGTACCGCATCTTTATCATTCATCAATTGAATTATCCATTGTCCGGATGTTGATGTGACTTTAATATCCAGGATTATTGATCCATAATCGCGTTCCTCCAACGTGTTGAATTGTATTATGATGGAATCATTTACTGCGCCAAATATGTCTGTTAATCTCCCTGAAGGTATCAATAAAGAATAAGAAGACTTTTCCTTCCACTTCTGATCTATAATAAATCTGCGATGACTTATTGTGTCAAGCCAGACGGCACTTATACGCGTAGTGTCCTTTCCACGAGTGAGTCTCAAACCAGTGAGTTGTTTTTCATTAATGGGAGTCAATGTTTCAAAAGTAAGCGGTTGATTATAAGGTTGGTTGGATCCCTGTAATGACAAGGGCCTGATCTCTACTTTTTCTTTAGCTGTTACCTTTTTGGGTTGTTTGCTATTTGTAACCGGCTTTATAACCTTCTGGATAAACTGAAGCGTATCCAATTTCATGTTGTCAGCTTTGACTACTATCTGGATGGTGTCAGGTAACTGCTTAACAAACCAACAACTCAATGAATCTCTACGCCTGTTCCATTCATTGAAACTCCAGTTGTCGAGCTTAAAATTAAGTGGTCTGATTTCAAGTGTTTTTACAGAATGGCGAAACTGTAAATTGATTTTTTTTCTATCAACAATTGATTTTTTTTCTACACGTTGTAAAGAGTCTGTCTCCAGATAAAGTGCTACCTGATGGTAATTTCCAGTATTTATTCGTTTAAGACTATCGACAGAATCAGGCAAAGGGGCTTCAGGTAAAACCGGGTTTGAATCAAAAGCGATCATTTCTGTTGGAAGATCATATTTCAGATTCGAATTGGCATCTTTAAGTGCAAAGAGCTTATAGCTTTTGTTAGCAAGATATTTGATTGTGAAATCACCATAAGTATTTGATTTCCCTATATAAAAAGGTCTTTCTTTAATAGGAAGAGAATCCTGAATCCCGGTATAAAGTTCTACAAAAACATCTTTTTCAGGTAAACCGGTTTCTGCATTATTTACACGTCCTCTTAATTCAAGGGTATCAATCTTATCTCCTGTCGAAAAAGTAAAATAGAAATTCTTTTTAATATTGCTTTCATTCAGGTCCTGTATTGCATCACCAAAAAAGATATTATATGTACTGTTTGGTTTTAAATCTTCGCCAAATTTGATGACTATAGATTTTCCTTTCAGTCTCATTTCAGGTTGTTTTTCAGTTGGGGGAGAAATGATAACCTGATTGTTTGCATCTTTTAGGGGTTGAATAAACTTATTAAAAGTGATTATAACTTCCTTCCCTTTGAAATTAGTTGACTTAAAAGCTGGAGTTGAACGCACCAGTTTGGGAGGAGTTGTGTCTTTAGGCCCTCCTGTTGGCGCCACTATCTTAGCACAGGAAGCAATAATTACAACGATTGCTAACGTGATGATTAAAAGATGTTTATTATATTTTAGCCTCAAGGTATATTGCCTTTAATTTGAATATGCAAAGATGCAAAAAAATAATGACTTTCCAATGTAGGGAGAGCCCTTGTGGCTCTCCTATCGGTATTGAAGATTTTTAGTTATACTGCAAAGGAGAGCCACAAGACCCTCCCTACATCTCTTTCGTTCGCTTAAATATTATCAGGGAGTGATCGAAACACAAATCCTTTAGAATGGAAATGATTTAGAAATTTTGGCAGAGCATACTTTAAGCGGGATTCAGCTTTCAGACTATCATGAAATACAACAATATCACCCGCCTTAGTATGTTTCAATAAAATCTCAAGACACTTTTCCTGAGTTACAGATTGATCAAAGTCATACGAAAGTAAGCTCCACATTACAATGGAAAAGTTTTTTCTCAATGCCCTTATTAAAGGAATAGTCAGTTGACCATGTGGGGGTCGGAAGAGGCGACTGTCAATCACTTCATGTGCCTGATCTACATCATTAAGGTAAAACTCTTTTTTTGTATTCCAGGCTTTGATGTGATGAAATGAATGGTTTCCGGTACGATGTCCCGCTTCAAGTAACTGTTTGTAAATGTCACTGTGTTTCTTCACATTTTCACCGACACAAAAAAAAGTAGCATGTGCTTCAAAAGATGACAATTTTTCCAAAACCCATGGGGTGACTTCAGGAATAGGACCATCATCGAATGTGAGATAGATGCATTTTTCTTTGACAGGTATTCCCCAGCACACATTTCCTAAAGTGAGTATTCTGAGCAGAAATGGGGGCCTTGGAAAAATCATAAGGTTAAAATAATCTGTTATAGTACTCTTCGAAAATAGTTTTGGCTTTCTTTTCCATCTCAGTTTGTTGCGTTTTACCGGCATCCTGTACTATTTTCTGGAGATAATACATGTTCTGTTGTGTTTCACCATCCATTCCCTCGCCTTTGGTAGCTCTTGAATGCATCTGGTAATCAATGTTTTCTTTGCTGAGAGTTATCATTCTGTTCCATATGTCAGCTGCTTTTTTGGCTTCACCTGCTTTTGCATATGCATAAGCAATCTGGAGAGTGAAGTAGTCATAGGACAACTGATATTCAGGAAGTGTCTTCATGCAGAAATCCAAAGCTTTGACAGCCTTTGCATTCTGACCTTCATCTATAAGCTGAACTGCCAAACGACCGAAAGCATTTCTGTAATTCATCGCAAGACGTCGACAGGTTTCGTCAAGATATACATTTGGATTATTGAGATTTCTCCAGTAAAACTTATCCATCAGGTTGTGATACATAGTTGTAGTATTCACACCACCCGGTTGTCCTTCATTGCCTTTAACGTGAACAGGAACGAGTCTGAATGCAATCCCTTCCTGTAAAGTATATTCAGAAAGACCCTGCAATGCATCACTGGCAATTGAAGATGAGAAATATATAGGACGCTTCCAGTTATTATGAGCAATAATATCGAGAACGATCAGATCACTTCTCATTATAGCTTCCTGACCGACTTTGAAGTTCACAGCTGGTACAATACTGTCTTTATAATAGGCAGGAATCATTCCACTCTTCCTGATAAAAGCAGTATCAACTTTAATACTGAAGCTTTTGGTGGGAATAAAATTAAACTTTACTCCTTCATTCACTTGTTGCAATTGTTCTTCATGGTTCACAATGATATCGAATATGTCTTTTAAATCCTCATATCCCTGAATATTAGGTTGCTCCACCAGATAAGTTACTTCGCGGTTAGTGGCTCTGTATTGATCGGGGCGGAGAGTAATTGGCAACGGTGCCGATTCATATACCCTTTTACGCATTTGATTGATGTACCAGTCACCTGAAAGCAGACTCAGGTTGACGACTCTGACATCACGACGGATTCCTTCCACCTCTTGTGCATACCATAAAGGGAATGTGTCGTTATCACCAATCGTAAATAATATAGCATCCTTGTCACATGATTCCAGAAAGTTGATCGCAGTAGTCAGCGCGGCATAACGCCCAGAACGATCATGGTCATTCCATCCATCCTTCGCCATTACGCAAGGAACCAGTAATGTACATAAACCAGTTGCAAGGAGTGCTGCCGATTTGGGATTCAATATTTTCTGCAACCACTCAATGACCATCAGGACACCCAACCCAATCCAGATTGCAAAAGCATAAAAGGAAGCAGCAAAAGCATAGTCACGTTCACGGGGTTGTGGGGCATACTGGTTCAGATAAACCACAATCGCAATCCCGGTCATGATAAATAGCAACAGAACGATGATTCCATCCTGATACTTCCGTTTAAAATGAAAATACAGGCCGATAAAACCTAAAATAAATGGAAGGAAATAAAATTTATTTGTCCCCTTATTTGTCTTGTTTTCTGGAAATGTGTCCTGTGGACCGAGTCTTTGTGAGTCAATAAAGCTGATCCCACTGATCCAGTTTCCATCCACATTATTACCCAGCCCCTGAAGATCGTTTTGCTTACCAACAAAATTCCACATAAAGTAACGCCAATACATGTGTAAAACCTGGTATCTCCAGAAGAAAGTAAGGTTCTCTCCAAATGTAGGTTTCACAATTGTCTGTGGGCTTCCATCGGGTCCGGTTATCTGAATAGGCTCTCCTTTTATATTGGCCCACTTTTGATATTCTTTGATATGATTGGGGTCGTTGTTGCTCCACATACGTGGAAAAAAGGTTGTAAAGCGTGAATCATATATAAGTTCACGCCCCTTACGCTCATCAATAACAACATATTTTCCCTGTTTGTCATCACGTGCCAGAAGAGGAGCAGCATCTTTGTGATCCGTCACTGGAGCGCTGTAATATTGACCGGTGAGCAAAGGCCAGTCTCCATATTGTTCGCGATTCAGATAGGATAACAGACCTACAGCATTGGTAGGATTATTTTCATTGATTGGAGTATCTGCATTCGAACGTATAATCAACATCATAAAAGAAGAATACCCGATAATGACAAATACCAGACTGAGTAAAGCAGTGTTGAGTAACACTTTTCCTTTTTTATGTGTATACAGTATTCCCCAAACAAGAAGACTGATTACTGTCAACCCGTATATTACTGAGCCACTGTTGAATGGCAGCCCAAAAGTATTGATAAAGAATCGTTCAAAATTACCTGCCATACTGACAAGTCCGGGTATCAGAACAAACATTAACAATGCGAGAATTACGATAGAAACAATGAAAGCAATGATTCCACCTTGTATTGTTGGTTTGTTTTTCTTGAAGTAATAAACCAAAGTAATAGAAGGTAATGCCAACAAGTTTAATAGATGGACACCAACCGAAAGGCCTATCATAAAAGCAATGAGGATAATCCATCTTAATCCTTCAGGGCTATCATAAACATCTTCCCATTTTAGTATTGCCCAGAAAACAAATGCAGTAAAGAAGGATGACATCGCATAAACCTCACCTTCCACGGCTGAAAACCAGAATGAATCAGAAAATGTGTATGCCAAAGCACCAACAATTCCGCTACCTATAATGGCAAGGATTTTTTCCGTTGGGATTTCACCATTGCCTGCGACTATTTTTTTTGCCAACCTGGTAATAGACCAGAAGAGGAATAAAATTGTAAATCCACTTGCCAGAGCCGACATGGTGTTCACCATTCTTGCAACGAGGGCAGTATCACCAAATGCAAAAAGTGAGAAAAAACGTCCGATCAACTGGAAGAGAGGTGCTCCGGGAGGGTGACCCACCTGTAGTTTAAAAGCTGTTGCGATATATTCTCCACAATCCCAATAGCTTGCTGTGGCTTCCGAAGTAATAATGTAAACTGCTGAGGCTATAGCGAACAGTATCCATCCGGTGATGTTGTTGATTTTTTTATAAAACTTCATTAGGGTTATAATTGATAGATAAAATATTTAAATCCTGTCAACAGATCATAACGCAAAGTTATTAAAAAATGTGTTGCTTCCTGCCTTAAGAATGAAGGATAAAAAATTGAATTATTCTCTATACAATGAACTTCTATAATTTTAAACTACATAAAAAATCTTAATTTTGCAGTATAAAAACCAGAAAATCTTAATTACTATCTTTCCGATCGATAAGAATTGAAAATTAAATATAAAACAATATGAAAAAGTTAGTTTTACTTCGTCACGGCGAAAGTGTTTGGAACAAGGAAAACCGTTTTACAGGTTGGACCGATGTTGATTTGTCAGAAAAAGGTTTTGAAGAGGGAAAAGAAGCCGGTATTCAGATGAAGAATGCAGGTCTTGTTTTCGATATGGCTTTTACTTCAGTGTTAACAAGGGCTATTAAGACCATGAATTTAGCTTTGACCGAAATGGATCAGTTATGGATTCCGGTTGTAAAGAGCTGGCGCTTAAATGAAAAACATTACGGTAATCTCCAGGGGCTCAATAAAGCAGAAACTGCAGAAAAATATGGTGATGCTCAGGTAAAGATCTGGAGACGTAGTTTTGATATTCCACCACTTGAATTAGGGCATGATGATCCCCGTAATCCTCGTTTTGACCGTAGATACAAAGGCCTGTCCGAAAAGGAAATTCCTTTAACAGAATCCTTAAAAGATTGTATCGATCGATTAATCCCTTTCTGGGAGGGTGCAATTAAACCTGCAATAAAAGAAATGGATACTGTTCTTATTGCTGCTCATGGCAATAGCCTTCGTGGTATCGTGAAGTATCTGAAAAAAATAAGCGACAGCGATATCATCGAATTAAATATCCCAACGGGTATTCCTTATGTTTTTGAGTTTGATGATTACCTGAATCTGGTTAATGACTATTACCTTGGCGATCCTGAAACGATCAAAGCATTGATGGACGCTGTAGCCAATCAGGGGAAATCTAAATAATATTTGATTTTAAAATCTGATGATTTTTTCAGAAGCAATTGTCATTTATGAAATATATTCAAAAATACTGGAACCTGAATCCATTAGCGGTCATTATGATACTTGCAATAATTGTCAGAATTATTGCAGTATTTTTTGCTAAGGGATTCGGAATGCACGACGATCATTTTCTGGTTGTTGAGATTCCCCAGTCATGGGTAGATGGTTTCAATATCGATAACTGGCTTCCAAATGGAAGATTGGGTGACGTACCTTCAGGACATAGTCTTTTATATCCGGGGATTCAGTTTGCATTACTTTCAATCATGAAGTTTGTGCATATTACTGATCCCCAGATTAAAATGTTAATCCTGAGATTTATTTATGGTGCTTTTTCATTGATTACTGTTTACTACGGATATAAAATCACAGAGAAAATCAGCAATCAGTCAAACGCCAGGACAGTAGGATTGTTGTTGGCCGTCTTCTGGTTAATGCCCTGGTTGAGTGTTCGTAATCTGGTAGAAATCATTTGTATCCCATTTTTAATCTATGGTATTTGGATTATTATCCGCCGATATGATGAACCAAAACCATTAAAATGGTTCTTTTTAGCAGGTCTGATACTGGGTGTTGCTTTTTCCCTTAGGTTTCAGACGGTCTTCTTTGTAGGGGGGATAGGGTTGGCGGTACTTTCTCAAAAGAAATGGAAGGAAATGTTTGTACTCGCATTTGGATATCTGATATCTATTGTGCTGATTCAATGCATACCTGATATGTTTTTGTGGGGGTATCCCTTTGCTGAATTCCGTCAATATGTAGAATATAATATTGATAACAGGTACAGTTATTTAACCGGTTCGTTCTTTATGTATTTCGAATTTCTGTTAGGCATTTTTATATTTCCAATGGGGCTTTTTTGGTTCTTTGGTTTCTTCAGGAGTTGGAAAAAATATTTAATCCTTTTCCTACCCACATTTATTTTTCTGCTTTTTCATTCCCTTTTTGCAAATAAGCAGGAACGGTTCATTTATTCTATCGTTCCCTTTTTGATAATACTTGGGGTTATTGGTTGGAATGAGTTTCTGACTGTGTCATCTTTCTGGATACGGAATCAGAAGTTATATAAACAATCGCTCACTTTCTTTTGGGTTGTCAACACCATTTTAGTAATAGCCTTTACATTTAACTACTCCAAAAAAGCACGAGCAGAGTCTATGACTTACTTATCGGCTTATCCGAATATCCACAATATTCTGTTAGAGGATGCATTTCATAAAGATGCCAAAATGGCTCCCCGGTTCTATCTGGGGCAATGGCCAAATGTACGCATGTATGCAAACAGTCCCCAATATTCACCCATTGCTAAGGTCTATCAGAATGCTTCACCAAAAGATTATCCTGATTTTGTACTGTTTTTTGATAAGGCAAAAATTGAACAACGCGTGGATAGTGTGAAGAAAATAGTTCCCAATCTCGTATATGAAACCACTATTGAACCCGGCTTTATGGACAAGATTCTTTATTGGATGAATAAGTATAACGGTAATCAGACAATCGTAATTTACCGGAATCTAGATTTGGTTCCGTTGAAGAAAGAAAAAAAATAAAGTTATTCAAATAATCAGGAGAGACGGGTTTTATAGTCTTCGTATCCAAATTCGCGAAGAAGTATAAAGCCCTTTTTTTCGTTCCAAATTCCTATCGAAGGATGTTTAATGCCATTAAAAGTATTGGTCTTCACCATTGTATAATGAATCATGTCGTTAAATATGATCTTGTCGCCAATCTTTAAAGGTTGTTCAAAAGACCAGTTGCCCATGAAATCACCTGCCAGACAACTATTGCCACCCATTCTGTATGTTGGTTTGCCAGTTGTTTCATCACTTGCACCAAGTATCAAGGGTTTATATGGCATTTCCAGACAATCGGGCATGTGTGCTGTAAACGACACATTGAGTATCGCGGTTGTAGTATTTCTGTTTTCTACAATATCTTCAACGGTTGAAACCAGAAAACCGGTATCCCATGCAAAGGCACTACCGGGTTCCAAAATAACCTGTAGGTGAGGGTAACGGGATTTGAAATCCTGAATAGTATTAATGAGCAATTCTGTGTCGTATCCTTTCCGGGTCATCAGATGCCCACCTCCAAAATTGACCCACTTTACCTGTGATAAATATTTTCCAAAGAGCTTTTCAAATGAACCCAATACTTTTTGCAGTTCTGTAGGATCAGATTCGCACAAAGCATGAAAATGTAGTCCATTCACACCTTCGGGAAGTGACTCTCCTAAATTTTCAGCCAGGATTCCAAGTCTTGAACCCGGAGAACAAGGATTATACAATGTTGTAGCTACTTCTGAATATTCAGGATTCACGCGGAGTCCGACCGAAATTGATTTTCCTGAAGCTTTGATTCGTGATTGAAAACGTTCAAACTGACCAAGAGAATTAAATGTTATATGACTGCTCAACTGAATGATCTCGTCAATATCGTCATCTGTATAGACAGGTGCATACGTATGTGCAGGTGCTCCCATCTCTTCAAAAGCAAGTCTGGCTTCACTCAGCGAACTGGCTGTGGCCTGTTTAAATCCATATTCGTTCAGTATCGGAAATACTCCCCACATCGCAAAGCCTTTGAAGGCAAGTATTATTTCAGCTCCGCTACGTTCTTTTACCTTCTTTATTAATGCAAGGTTGTTACGTAATCGGGTTTCCTCAATAACGTAACAGGGTGAAGGGATTTTAGAAAAGTCAATTGCCATCTGATGTGATTAAATCATTTAAACTAATTCTTCAGCTTCAACCTCAGGCTGAATAGATGAAGCAACAACTTGTCGGGTAGGGATCACAATACAGCCAGACAGTAAATCATGAAGTGCCTGCGTTTTATCTGTAAATGCAGCCATCAGGTATCCTGTCAAAAATGGCAGAAAAGAAAGAAAGCGGGCAAATGTGTGTCCTGTAGCTCTTTTAAAATCAATACGTCGACCATTAATGTCCGATACGGTGAGTTTGAAGAACAGCTTGCCGGGTGATGCTCCTAATCGGGATTCAGTTAAAGCATAGTATAGCCAATAAATTATCAGCTTTACAGAAGCAAATATTACAAAACTTAAAGTAAAGAAAGGAGTGAAGATTAATTCCTGATCATCAGACATAAAATTTTCCAACTGTAAGTCAAGTGAAAGTGTTTTTATTGTCAACCATTGAGAAAATGAAATGATAATTCCAAGAATTATAAAGTCAATTACAAAAGCGCCCATTCTTAAAATAAAGCTGGCATAACTGAATTCAGGTGTTTCAGAAATGGTTTGTTTCGTGGTCATAATCTGAAAATTTGTTGAGTTAAATGTTTTAAAGTAAAATACCCCTTGCTTAGTATCAGTTTTATGCTTTTAGATTACTGATACCTGCAAATTTACATTCATTTCGTCAATCATCAGGCAAGAAGTCGAATGAATTGACCCTAAAAGTGTTAAAAAATGTCAAACCAATGGAGGTAAAATAAAAAAGGATGGCCACAAGGGCCATCCCTACATTTAAAAATTACTTTTTACTTTAACCTTTTATTCGAAATCAACAAACTTGTCAATACTATCCACAAAACGAATAGATACTGTTGCAGCATCGCTGATAAAGGCATGTTTGGCAATAATCAAATCTGCACATCCATGTTTGCATTTCTCATCTTTCTGAATCTGATCAACATAAGGACGGTCAACGAGAATGATGCTGTCGGTTTTCGTACTGATGCAAGTTGGAACATCGCTAAAAGTAAGATGCAGATTTCCTGTAGATATTGTGCCGGTTTTGTCAACCTTTGAGAAAAGTATAACAGGAACATTCAGATCAACAGCAAGTTTCTTGAGTGCATTAACCACTCTTTCCTGCATGTATGTTCTTTCTTCTGTGTTGGTGATATGCTTTAAAAAAGTTTCGAGATAATCGACCATTATAATATCAACCGACTGACTTCCTACAATAGAGTAGCAACGTTCAACCACTTCATCAATAGATAGATTCTGGCTATCATCAATTAAAATCTCTGAATTGGCTATACTTCCAATCAGGGCATGTAAATGTTCTTTTTCGCTGTCTTTTAGTTTCGCCTGACGGATCTTATCAACAGACATTCCGGTTTCACTCTCAATGAGCCTTTGTACAAGCTTTTTTGAGGTTCGTTCTGGACTGAAGACGATTGATTTTTTCTTGCCGGTAACGGCGACATTAAAAAGGAGAGATAAAAGAAATGCTGTTTTTCCCATACTTGGACGAATTCCTACGAGAGTGAATTCAGCGGGATGGAAACCGCCTGTTAAATGATCGAGTTTTTTGAATCCGCTTGATATGCCTGACAGGTTTTCGGCTATTACACTTTCAAAGATAGAATTTTGCAGTGTTTGATTTACTACATCGCGGATTGTAGTAAATGCAAACACCCCTGAAGGCTCTGTTAGTTCCAATGTTTCTTTTTCCATACAACACAGATATTAGGGGATTATATTAATTCAAATGTACAATATTTAAAACATTAAAGGACGCTTTCTTAATATATTTTTTAAAATTAATTTACAATTATTTAAACTACTTGATAGAGAGAAAGCAAGCTTTTCAATCGTTAAACAAAAGATGAATTTTCACAAAAACCGCTTAATTTTTATATTTAAACACATCCTGTAAATTAATGTTTCATGAATAATGAATATAAATTACAATAATTTATGAAATACCAATTATAAAACTATAATTTTGTGCTACTGATTCAACCGAAAGATTAAAATTTCGATCAACATGACTGAACTGACAAATTCACATCTGGCTATTCAACTTGAAGAGAAATATGGTGCTCACAATTATCACCCTCTTCCCGTTGTCCTTTCCCGTGGCGAGGGAACCTTCCTTTGGGATGTAGAAGGAAAACGTTATTATGATTTTCTGTCGGCCTATTCGGCCGTGAACCAGGGACACTGTCATCCAAAAATAATTCAGGCAATGATTGAACAGGCACAGAAGCTCACTCTCACTTCACGTGCTTTTTACAATGATTGTCTTGGTCCTTATGAAAAGTATATCACAGGGCTTTTTGGTTACGATAAAGTTTTGCCTATGAATAGTGGGGCTGAAGCCGATGAAACTGCACTTAAACTTTGTCGTAAATGGGCTTATACCAAGAAAGGTATTTCTGAAAACCAGGCAAAGATCATTGTTTGCGAAGGCAATTTTCATGGCCGTACTATTACTATCATTTCGATGTCTTCAGACCCGGATGCTTACAAAGGATTTGGCCCTTACACTCCGGGTTTTGTTACAATTCCTTATAATGATCTGGACGCTCTCTCAGAAGCGCTTCAAGATCCCAATGTAGCCGGTTTTCTTGTTGAACCCATACAAGGTGAAGCCGGCGTTTTTGTTCCGGATGAAGGCTATCTGTCGAAGGCATATGCGCTTTGCAAGGAAAAGAATGTATTGTTTATTGCAGATGAAGTACAGACCGGTATAGCCAGGACAGGAAAACTGCTGGCATGTGACCACGAGGGAGTTCATCCCGATATTCTGATTCTCGGAAAAGCCCTTTCAGGAGGAGTATTACCTGTATCTGCTGTTTTGGCTAATGATGACATTATGTTGTGTATTAAGCCGGGCGAACATGGTTCTACTTTTGGCGGCAATCCTCTCGCTTGCCGTGTAGCTGTTGCTGCACTCAGAGTTGTCGAAGATGAGATGCTGGCTGAAAAAGCAGAAGCGCTTGGGCGGATTTTTCGTGCTGAACTGAGAAAAATAAAGACGCCAATGATTGAGCTTGTCAGGGGAAAAGGATTGTTAAATGCCATCATTGTCCGTCCAACTAATGGAAAAGAGGCATGGGATGTCTGTTTGAAGATGAAAGAGAACGGTATTCTGGCAAAACCAACCCATCAGCACATTATTCGTTTTGCACCGCCATTGGTGATCACCGAAGATCAACTGAGAGATGCACTGGAAAAGATAAAAGATTCTATACTTTCGTTTGCTTAATGAAAAAGGGACTGGTCGAAACCAGTCCCTTTTTAGTTTTATCTTCTATTCTATAGCCTTCGCATATAATTCCGAGACAGCTTTCCAGTTAATTACATTCCAGAAAGCAGCTACATAATCTGCCCGTCTGTTCTGATATTTTAAATAGTAAGCATGTTCCCATACATCGATCAATAAAATAGGAGTTCCTTTAACCTCTGCATTTCCCATCAAAGGATTGTCCTGATTTGCGGTTGATACGATCGCAAGGCTCTTATCGCTTTTCACAATCAGCCATGCCCATCCACTGCCAAACCGACCCATGGCGGCATCAGTAAATGCTTTTTTAAAGTTGTCAAATCCTCCAAACGTCACTCCGATTTTATCCGACAGATCACCAGTAGGCATACCACCACTATTTGGTGCCATAATTTCCCAGTAGAGTGCATGGTTATAAAATCCACCGGCATTATTTTTTACTGCAGGTGGAGCTGAGCTAATCCCTGCAAACAGGTCCTTTACGGTTTGATTTTCAAAAGGTGTACCTGTAACTGCTTTTTTAAAATTATCATAATAAGCTTTAAAGTGTTTTGAATAGTGAATCCGCATCGTCACTGAGTCGATGTTTGGTTCAAGCGCCGTGTATGAATAAGGAAGCTTTGGAAAAGTTGTTTTCCCGACAAGTGTCTGTAAAATTTGCAATGTGGATTGCGCATATAACGCTATCCCTGACAATAACAGAACAAAAATAATAATAGATCTACGAATCATGTACAGTTTATTCATAATCATGGTTTTATTTATGAAAATCAAATTGACTTCATTTATACAACGATTAATCAGTGCGTTTGTTTATCTATTTGAAAGATTTTAGGACAATAAGGAATTTTCCACACAGTCGTTCATCGTCTTTAGTAAGTTGATTATCAAACTTTTTTCAACTAATTGTCGGAAATAGGAAAATATTTTGTACCTTTATGAAAACCAGTTTCCAAGCTGATTTAAAAGTTGATCAACCATTCCCGGAATAGCCTCGGAATACTCCCGGACAACTGTAGTATAATTCTTCTCTAAGCCGTATCATTGCCGTATCCAGGCCGTATCCAGGCCGTATTTGAGCCGTATTTATGCCGTATAGCTGTATATGGCATAAATACGGCTCAAATACGGGAAATAATCGGTTATTTTTTGGGATAGAGGGGAGTTATACTAAAGTTGTCCGGGGGTCTTTAGAGAATATTAAGACAAGTATTCTTTAATGGCAGAAAGATATTTGTTTTTGGGTTCAATTTTCTTTCAAGATGATTTTGAATTGTTTATAGACAATTGAGCCAATACAAAGGTAATTCAAAATGAAAGAAATTATCCTCTCAGGAACAAAAAAAATTGAAGTTTTTGCAAGCAGTAATTAAAATTTTGCGATTAATTTGAAGTTGATCTGTCTTGGGGTGAGATAGTTTGGAATTGCGTATTGCCGATTGTTGATGTCGTTGATCCAAATATAGGAAATGGTGTTACTGATCTGGAAGAGATTGAATACTTCGGCCGAAACCCACAATGATTTGATAAATTTCAACCCTCCTTTAGGTCTGTAAGTGGCATCTTCTCCGATGATTTGTTTCGAAAAGCCAATATCAACCCTGCGATAGGGGGGGATGCGGAGTGTATGCATATATTTGGGAGAGCCCGGAGGACCAAAAGGTAATCTGCTGCCATAGAAGAGGCTTAAATGAACTTTATAGGTCGGATTGTTGGGAAGGTAGTCCTGAAAGAAAAGACTGAAATTGATGCGTTGGTCTGTTGGACGTGGGATATAACCCGGTTCGATCCTTGAACTGTCGACCGCAACTGTATTGGTTGTAAAGCCCGGTATGATAACTTCACCGCTGCTGTTGATCCGTTTATAATAGAAATCACCTTTTATATCTTCCTCTGTCTTCATGAACGAGAGGCTGGCCCATGATTCCAGGCCTTCCACGAAGTCACCGTTGATCTTAAAATCTATCCCTTCGGCATAACCCTTTGCCGTCTGATCGCTCAGGTAACGGATCCGTACATTGTCAATTTCGTAGGGAATCAGGTCATCCAAAAACTTGTAATAGATCTCGGTTGTAAATTTAAACGGTCTGCCCCATGCTTTGAATTGCCAATCGCTTCCGGTCAACAGATGGATGGATTTCTGGGCAGGGGTGTTTATATGAAGTTGTCCCTGCAGGTCACGCAACTCCCGATAGAAAGGAGGTTGCTGGTATAATCCACCCGACAGGCGGAAAGTAATATCGTTTTTCCAGTTGGGTTTGTAGTTGATGATGACTCTTGGACTGAACAGTAATTCATTATTCACGTCCCAGTAAGAACTGCGGATGCCGGCATTGATCCAGAATTTAACACTGTCTGTTCTCAGGAAAAAAGAATTCTGGATAAATCCATTGTAACGGTTTGATGTAAGCTGATGCTGTGCCTTTAAAGATGAAGAAAGTGTAAAACTTAGGTTTTGCGGGATGTCTCCGGGCCTCTGTGGAGGATTGGGCAACGAGTAACCCGCTGAGTCAATCATCGTCCATTCATTCAAACGGTCATCAATTGATTCACGCTGATACTTGATGCCCCACTGGAACTGATTGTGTGGTTTTGTGACAGAACCCCGTTGTTCGATGTTGAAAACATCTGCAGTCAGGTGATTTCGAGAATGATTCAGAAAACTGCCGACCCCTTTGGTTGCAAGTACATCGCCAAAGTTGGGTTTGCTCAGGTCTGTTTCTATTTGTCCTATCCAGTATTGACCTAGAATATCAAATGATTCACTTTCAAGCGATCTGAAGAATGAACCATTGAACTTCAGACTTACATCTTTCTCAGGATGCCAATTAAAGCTCAAGGCGGCAGTCCCGTTATTAAACTTGTCAGCTTCCTCTCCTTCGAAAAAAACCTGTAACCGCAATGCTTCGTTAATGGTTCCAAACGAAGTCTCACGGTCCTGAGGGATCAGTCTGTAAATGTTTTGTGCATAATTTCCCAGAAAAGAAACTTCAAATTTAGGAGAAAAAGTATAGGTGAAAAGTGCCTGAATGTCGGTGAAGGAGGGTTTGTATTCACCTTTAGTATCCATGCTTTTCAACAGATACTGATTAGATTTCTGACGAATGCCTGTAAGCCAGGTGAATTTATTGTTTTTGCTTGCTCCTTCAAGATGGATAGATGCGCCCAGGAGGCTCATCATTACTGAGCCCGAAAAGGTAGTTGGTCTTCTGTAATGAATGTCCAGAACCGAAGACATCTTGTCTCCATATTTGGCTTCGAATCCACCTGCAGAAAATGAAATGGATGAAATCAAGTCGCTGTTCAAAAAACTCAACCCTTCCTGCTGACCAGAGCGGACCAGAAATGGACGGAATATCTCGATGTCATTGACATAGACAAGATTCTCATCATAGTTGCCACCCCTCACTGAATATTGCGAACTGAGTTCATTGTTAGATGACACACCTGGCTGGGATTTAATGAGTGCTTCGACATTGCCGGATACACTGGGGATAACAGCTGCAGATTTTGGATCAATGCGGGTAACGTTGAGAGTTCGGTCTAATCGTTCATTGATGACAACAGTCGAAAGTTGTGTTGGTAATATGACCAGACGGATGTTTAATTGTAACCTTTCGTTTTGTTTCAGAATGACTTGTTTTGTTTGACGAATATACCCCAACATTGAAAAAGCAATCGTAAGTTGGGTCTCGGCAGGAAGCGAAAGTTCATATATTCCATCACTATTTCTGCGTGAAGTAAAAGTGACTGCTTTTCCACTTACTGTTTCAGTTATCTGAATATTTACGAGGGGAAGTTCTTTTCCATCATCGGCTGTTATCAGGCCATAGACTGCTCCTCCGGTCTTCACTTGTGCATGGGTCTGAACAAAAGTACCGGCTACAAATATAAACAGAGCTATGAATCGGAATAATATGACAATCGATAATGACTTCAAAAGGCGATTATTTATTAAAGCGAAATTAGTATAATTTTCTAAAGAACCATCAATCGGTAGAAATGAAAAAAGCTCCGTATAGGAGCACTTCTGATAAAAAAGAATGATCGTCACCGGTATATCCGAAGACGATCACGCGGTCTTATATAATATTGTTATTTAAGAAATCCCTTTATTTTGGCTTCTTTCAGACAAGCCGAGATACCATTCTTATTGATGGTTCTGATAGCTGAAGTAGAAACCTTCATCACGATCCATGCATCTTCTTCGGGAACGTAGAATTTCTTAGTCTGCAAGTTAGGATAAAACTTTCTTTTAGACTTGATATTAGAGTGAGAAACATTGTTTCCTACCATTAATTTTTTTCCTGTGATCTGGCAAATTCGTGACATGGTGTTTATATTTTTTACTTAGTCTGATACATTCCGAAACGGGATTGCAAAATTCGTAAATATTTCGTTAGTATCCAACGATTTTTAAACTTTTTTGATTAATTCTTTCCTGAGCATGTTTAAAACGTTAAAAGCAGCCATCTGAATAGTGCGCATTCGGTTCGGCCCAAGGTGTAAAAGTTTGGCCTCAATGCCTGATGGAGAGGCTACTGCAATCCACACAGTCCCTACTGGTTTCTCTGGTGTGCCTCCATCGGGTCCTGCTATTCCTGATGTGGAAATGGCATAATCTGTCCCAAGTTTTTTACGGGCACCCTCGGCCATTGCCATGACAACCTCCCGACTTACTGCCCCAAAGTCCTGCAAAACAGTTTCTTTGACACCCAGATGCGATTGTTTAATGTTGTTATGATAGGCAATGATAGATCCATAATAATAATCGGAACTTCCTGCAATTGAAGTAATCAGATGTGCAACATAGCCCCCGGTACAGCTTTCGGCAGTAGACAGGGTTGCGTTTTTTTCTTTAAGTAACCGGCCAATGATGCTTTCTAATTTATCCTCGTTGTAACCATATATCAGTTCTCCAATTAAGGGGATCAGCTTTTCAGCCTCTTCGTCAACCTGCTTTTTCACTGTATCCGGATCTGTTCCGGTACCGGTAAGCCGCAATCGCACCATTCCGGGTTGTGGGAGGTAGGCCAGCTTTATGTTTCCGGGAAGCGCTTTTTCCCAATCCTCAATGCGGGCAGCTACCATAGATTCGCCCAATCCCTGTGTTAGGACTGTTTTGTGGTAGATGGCCTGACTGGTGGAACGTTTTGCGAGTTCGGGCAGGACATAGTTGGTCATGATTCCCTTCATCTCAAAAGGTACTCCGGGCATCGAAACATAGATTCTGCCATCTTTTTCGAACCACATGCCGGGCGCTGTGCCATTGTGGTTGGGCATGACAGTGGCATTTTCCGGTACTTCGGCTTGTTTTCTGTTGACTTTTGTTACCGGTAGTCCCCGTGAAGCAAACATACGTTCTACCTCTTCCAATACTTCGGGATGAAATACCAACGGACTGTTGAAATATTCACTCAGTGTAGGTTTGGTAATATCGTCGCTGGTCGGACCAAGGCCTCCGGTAATCAGGATGATCTCTGCTCTACCGGCAGCCTGTTCGAGCGCTTTCAAAATATGTTCGCGTTGATCTGATATACTGGTAATCTGGACAACCCGTAAACCAATCAGGTTCAGTTGTTCACCTATCCATGCGGAGTTTGTGTCAACCACCTGACCAATTAAAAGCTCGTCTCCGATTGTGATTATTTCTACCTGCATTTCTATTTCTTTTACAAACAAAATGAAAATGGTATATTTGCAATAAACCTTGATGATGAAGTAAAGTTCATCACTGCAAAATTACTTAAACTAACACTACTGATCAATGAAAAGAATAGCTCCTTCAGAACTTATACTAAATACCGATGGAAGTATTTATCATTTACACCTTTTGCCGGAACAACTGGCTGACACAGTACTTGTTGTTGGAGACCCCGGTCGTGTACCTGAAGTTTCAAAACATTTCGACCGCATTGATCATAAGGTCTCGAACCGCGAAATGGTTACCCATACCGGTTGGGTTGGGCAGAAACATATTACTGTGCTTTCGTCTGGTATGGGCACAGATAACATTGATATCGTTTTGAATGAGCTGGATGCGTTGGTAAATATTGACTTGAAAGAAGGGACAATCAAAGAAGAGCGTAAACAGCTTTCCATTATCCGAATCGGTACTTCAGGTGGTCTCCAGGCTGATATTCCAACTGACAGCATGGTGGCTTCAACACATGGAATTGGCACCGATGGCCTGCTTTATTTTTATGCTCGTTATGCTGAAGTGATTGACCAGGCTATGACTGCTGCCTTTATCAACCACACTAAATGGCCTGAAAATTTGCCTCACCCTTATGTAGTAGCAGCCGATCCTTCACTCCTGAGCCTGATCAGCAAAGATATTTATACCACTGTTACCTGCACTTCTCCCGGTTTTTATGCGCCCCAGGGACGTGAACTGCGGTTGACACCTACACTTCCCAATATTGGTGATTTACTGAACTCTTTCAGATACGAAGGAAGAACGATCGGGAATTTTGAAATGGAAACTTCTGCATTATATGGTTTAAGTGGACTGCTTGGTCATAAAGCGCTAACTGTTTGTACCATTGTTGCCAATAGATATCGAAAGGAATTTTCTCAAAATTATAAATCAGCCATCGAAAGATTAATCGTTCATGTACTGGGTCGGGTTTGTAGTTAATAGGCCCTGATAATTTCTGTATGAATTCATTTATTAACAAATTAGAAATCAACATTATTAGTTAATGTATGGAATATGAATTACATACCCTGTTCATATCATAATTGGAAATAGTTTTTTTCTCAAATTATTTATTGTTATTTTTAGAGATAATCAGAAAATAGCAATATGGCCAGGGATGTAAATTCAGATCTTACCAATTTAATGGATTTGTTGGATGAACAGGATGATTCTCTTTTTGAGAAGATCGCCGAGAATATATTATCATACGGCATCACTGCTGTTCCTTTTCTTGAAAAAATAAGCGAAAATTCATTGGACGATCTTGTTCAGTTACGTGCCTTGGCACTGATCAGTAAAACCAGGATACATAATCTTTACAGTGAGTTACACAACTGGGCAACCCTCGATTCAAATGATCTGTTAAAGGGCTTTTTCATCATCAGCAAATATCAATTTCCAAGTTTAGATGAAAAGGTTGTAATGGCAAAAGTTGAAGCTTTAAAAAAAGAGGTATGGCTTGAACTTAAAAAAGGAATGACCCCTTTTGAAGAGACTAAAGTGATTAGCAAGGTGTTATTCGATGTGAGAAAATATACTTTAAATGAAGATCCTGCTTCTTTACCTGATTGTGTTTGTCTGAACGTCATGCTGAACAGCGGAGATGGTTATCCTGATGCATTAGCTTTGTTATATGCAGGAATAGCACAACGACTTGGTATACCGGTTTATGGGGTGCAAGTGCCGGATTCCGTGTTCGTTGCATATGTTTATTCTGAAGATAATCAATCTCTTGATTTAAAAAATGATATAAGATTTTATATAAATCCCTTGGCTGCCGGTGCCTTCTTCACTGTTCAACATATCGAGGAATTTCTGAAAAAAAAACATTTCGATTATGTTGAAAAATATTCAGGGGCTTGTACAAATGCTGAATTCATTCGAAAAATGCTGGTTATCATTAAAGACCATTATATTCTAAAAAACAGACCGGATAAGGTTGATGATATCAATGTATTGATGAAAGCACTTAAGGTTGATTAAGTTCATGGTTTGATATGAAATGCGTAGAGACGCAATATTTTGCGTCTCTACTTCATCACTATAAATTAAATAACTGATTATCTGTAATAAGCAGATAAGAAAGCTTCAATGTTTTGTTGCACCCGACTGATGACATTTGAAGTATCGGCTTTCACAAAAGGCTGTCCCGTAATCTGTTCGTACAATTCAATGTAACGGTCAGAAACCGAAATCACATACTCTTCGGTCATTTCAGGAACAACCTGGCCTTCCTGGCCCTGAAAACCATTAGCCATCAGCCATTCGCGGACAAATTCCTTTGAAAGCTGTTTCTGGGTTTCTCCCTTAGCCTGGCGCTCTTCGTATCCCTCTTTGTAAAAGTAGCGTGATGAATCGGGAGTATGAATTTCATCGATGAGATAGATTTCGCCTTCACCCTTACCAAATTCATATTTGGTATCAACCAGTATCAATCCCATACTGGCAGCGATCTCGGTTCCACGTTGGAAAAGTTTATTTGTATAGTCCTCAAGAAGAGTATAATCTTCTTCAGAAACGATGCCCAGTTTTAAGATCTCTTCACGGGAAATATCTTCGTCGTGTCCTACAGCTGCCTTGGTAGTCGGCGTGATCATCGGTAAGGGAAATTTATCATTCTCCTTCATTCCTTCCGGCATTGCTACACCGCAGATCGAACGTCTGCCTGCTTTGTATTCTCTCCAGGCATGACCTGAGAGGTATCCACGGATGACCATTTCAACTTTGAAGGGTTCACAAAGACGACCAATCGTAACCATTGGATCGGGAATAGCGATCTTCCAATTGGGAACGATGTCTTCTGTATCGTCTAAAAACTTTGCGGCTATCTGGTTTAACACCTGGCCTTTGTATGGAATGCCTTCTGGGAGTATCACATCAAATGCTGAGATACGATCAGATGCTACCATCACGAGTAGTTCATCTTTGATGTTGTAAACATCACGTACCTTTCCTTTGTAGACACTCTTTTGATCCTTGAATCGGTAGTCTGTCCTGACGATGGCGTTTTTCATGAAATATTTGTTTTGAGATTTATTCGTTTCTATTTTTCAGTTTTTCGTAATTGTTGATCTCGGTATCGCGGTCATATGCGTTGATGATGAGTGCAACAAGTTTATGTCTGACAACATCAGAAGCATCGAGTTGAATAAAAGCAATGCCTTCGATCTCTTTCAAGATCTGGCTTGAATGAATTAATCCCGATTTCTGATTACGGGGTAGGTCAATCTGTGTCACATCACCGGTCACCATAAATTTGGATGTTTTCCCCATACGGGTGAGAAACATCTTGATCTGATTGGCAGTGGTATTTTGGGCCTCATCCAGAATAACGAAAGCATTGTCGAGCGTCCGGCCTCGCATAAATGCAAGAGGAGCGATTTCGATGGTGCCATCTTCGAGATAGGTAATCAGTTTTTGAGGAGGCAACATATCGCGGAGTGCATCGTAGAGCGGCTGAAGATAAGGATCCAGTTTCTCTTTCAGGTCACCGGGCAGAAAGCCAAGGCTCTCGCCGGCTTCTACAGCAGGACGGGTGAGTACGATCCGACGGACCTCTTTGTTTTTCAATGCACGGACTGCCAGTGCAACAGCCGTATAGGTCTTACCGGTACCTGCAGGTCCGACAGCAAATACAATGTCATTGTCTTTAAAAGCATCAACAATTTTCTGTTGATTGGCAGTTTTTGCCTTGATCATCATTCCACTCCGTCCATGAACCAAAACCTGATGATCGGTTTGGATAATCGGTTGATCATCATCTTCCGACTGCATTATCTGCCTTATATCGATATCAGATATTTTTCCAAAGTGATCAAACTGAACAAGCAACAGGTGAAAACGCTTTTCAAAATTCTCTACAGCAATCTCTTCACCAGAGACTTTCAACATATCGCCACGAGCAATAATCTTCAGTTGAGGGAAACAATCTTTGATTTCATTCAGATGACGGTCATTGACTCCAAACAGGTCAATAACACTATATGCTTCCAGATTTATGATTTTTTCCTGCATGCGGTTCGATTCAGTATATAAAATATGAGCACATTGTTTGTCGGCTCAAGTATCATGCGCTTCAATTCAAAAAAAAGATATTTTCAATCTATGTTTATTCAACTTTTTTGAATGAAATTCTTTACTTTTGGTCATGCAAAGTTAGTTCAAAATTATATTGTTTTTTAAAGACGTTAATCTGAAATATCATTATGCCGATAATTACATTAACAAGCGATTGGGGATATCGGGATCCTTATCTGGGGGCAGTAAAAGGCACCTTGTTGAGGCAATTCCCCGGTATTGTTATTGTCGATATCTCACATGATATTCCAAAATACAATATCCGACAGGCTGCTTTTATTATCCGAAATTTTTACAAAGACTTTCCGGAGGGGACTATTCATCTCATCGGGGTATTGACCGAAGAGAGTGAAGATCATCCACATGTGGTCATTCGTTACAATGGACATTATTTTATCGGTGCTGATACAGGTGTGTTCTCGATGATCTTCGACGGGGAGCCACAGGAAATAGTGATGTTGGATGTTTATCTTGATTCAAATTACCAAACCTTTTCTTCACGCGACCGTTTTGTAAAAGCAGCTGCACATATTGCTTCAGGAAAACCGCTGGTTGAACTGGGCTTTCCAAGGACTGGATTGACCCAAAGAATGTTGCTCCAACCTGTTGTTATTGGAAATTCTATCCGGGGTAATGTGATTTATATCGATTCATACGGCAACTTGATTTGCAATATCAGTGAAGTATTATTCAGGGAATTGGGAGCCAAACGCAAGTTCACCCTGAGTTTCCGCGGTCATAAGGCCGAACCTTATAAGGAATATCGTGCCTATGGCGATGTACCTGAAGGAGAGATTGTTGTTCTGTTTGGTACTCACGGTTTACTGGAAGTTGCCATCAACAGGGGCAAGGCCAACAATATGTTGGGTTTGGAAATGGATTCTACAATAGTGATAAACTTTCTGGATTAGATTATTCCTTTTAGCTTTTAAATATTTTATTCAAAGATGATCTTCAACTATAGTTGAGATCTATGAATTTGAGTTCCCTCTAATCCTACAATTTACTACTTTTGTAATGTTAGAAACTCAATATTATGTTTGCTCTTTTCAAAAAGGAATTTGGTGGTTTTCTGAATACGTTGACAGGATTTATCGTGTTGGTTGTTTTCATTTTAGCCAATGCACTTTTATTATGGGTGTTCTCTTCTGGCTTCAATATCCTCGATAATGGTTACGCGACTGTTGATAGTCTTTTTACTATTGCCCCTTTGACGTTTCTGTTTCTGATACCTGCAATCACCATGCGTCTGTTTTCAGAAGAGAAAAAGAGCGGTACTATTGAACTGTTGCTGACCAAGCCCCTTACTGATATCCAGGTGGTGATGGGAAAATATCTTGCAGCTTTGGCGTTAGTTGTAGTTGCTTTGATTCCAACATTGGTATGGGTGATCTCTGTCTACCTTTTGGGACTTCCGGTTGGAAATATTGATCTGGGTGGAACGCTTGGTTCATACATTGGCCTGTTATTTATTGGAGCGCTCTTTGTTGCTGTCGGACTTTGGGCTTCATCCATCACAGATAATCAGGCTGCCTCATTCCTGATTTCGGTTTTTCTGTGTGGCTTTCTCTATATGGGTTTTGAATTTATAGCACCCTTCTTTGGTAATGCTACAGTTTTTGTCCAGTCCCTTGGTGCAAATGCTCATTATCTGTCACTCAGCCTCGGTGTAGTTGATAGTCGAGATGTCATTTACTTCTTGGGTTGTATCGTTTTGTTTATCTTCCTTACGCGCCTGTCATTGGAAAGCAGAAAATGGTAAGCGTCTAAAATACAAATATATATTATTCATTATGTCATCAGATAGTAAAAAACAAAATATAAAAAGCATCGCCTATATCGTGGTGGGTATCATTGTGTTTTCTATCTTTTCATCCTGGTTCTTTTTTAGAATCGATTTGACTGCTGAAAAACGACATTCTATTTCTCCGGTTACCCGTTCATTACTTTCTGAGATCAAAGCACCGTTGCATGTCACTGTTTATCTTAAAGGTGATTTCCCTCCCGGTTTTACCAGACTAAGCAATGCTACCCGTGAATTCCTGGATGTCTTTTGTGCATACAACCGCAATGTCAGTTATGAGTTTGTCAACCCAAATGCTTTTTCTGATGCAGTCCAAAAGGATACACTTACAGCGAGACTAATTCGAAAAGGACTAAATCCCACTTCTCTCAATGTGAACAAAGACGGACGGAATGAACAACAACTGATCTTTCCATCTGCCCTTGTCACTTATCAGAATAAAGAGGTCGCTGTTGATCTGTTGAAATCTCAGATTGGTGTTTCTCCAGAGGAGGTATTGAACAACTCTATCGAAGCTTTGGAATTTAGTATGGCTATTGCTTTACGGAAGTTGACCCTCGATAGGAAACCTGCTATGGCATTTCTGGAAGGTCAGCGTGAAGCTGAATTGATCAAAGTAGCAGATGCTGTCCGTTCTCTTCGTGAATATTATGCTGTCTACAAGGTACAACCCAATGGTAATCCTGATAGCTTTTTCCTGATCAAAACTGATCCCAAAACAGGAAAACAACTGATTGAACCCAAGTTTCGTGCCTTGATTATAGCCAAACCGGATTCACTCTTTAGTGAGGCAGATAAATTTCTGATCGACCAATATATCATGTATGGGGGTAAAGTACTTTGGTTTATCGATCCTGTTTCTGCTTCGATGGACAGCATCCGAAGTAAAGGAAGGACATTGGCTTATACCCGGGACCTTAATCTGGATGATCAGCTGTTTCATTATGGCGTCAGACTCAATGCAAACCTGGTTATGGATATGAATGCATTGTCAATTCCGGTTGTAACCGGTCAGATGGGCGGACAACCACAACAAACCATGTTGCCGTGGTACTTCTATCCCTTGCTCATGCCCGGACAGGATCATCCTATCATAAAGAATATCAACGCGATCAAAACAGAATTTATTAGTAGTATTGATACGGTGAAGGCAATAGGTGTCAGGAAAACTGTATTACTTTCTACTTCTAAGTTTTCACGTTTAGTGAATGCCCCTATAGATATTTCATTGGATATGTTAAGGGTAGAACCCGATCAGGCAACATTCAACAAACCACCTCAACCGGTTGCAGTCTTGCTTGAAGGAGAATTCACATCTCTTTTTAAAAACCGTATTCCGCCGGTGCTGAAGGATGGTGCCAAATTTACAGTTCTGAATCAAAGCCGCAATACAGGTATGCTGGTTGTTTCTGATGGGGATGTAGTATTGAATCAGGTCCAGACTTCGAACGGACGCCCCTTTCCATTGCCCCTGGGCTATGACAGATACTCCAATCAGTTATTTGGAAACAGTGACCTGTTGTTGAATACTGTCAATTACTTGTGTGATGATGCAGGGCTGGTGACTTTACGTACCAGAGAGGTTAAGCTAAGGTTGCTTGACAAGGAAAATATTAAAAACAAGCAGCTTGCTATTCAGATTATGAATGTTTTAATCCCGATTTTGATAATTATCATTATAGGTTTAATTTTGTTTTGGAGACGTCAATACCGATATATAAATATAAAACACTGAAGTTTCTCCATCTGCATTTACTACTGCTTATGAAACTGTTGCTTTTTTTCTGAACAATTTTGAAAGCAGAGATACGACAATTCTTATACCTGCTATTACACAGTAAAAAAAGATACTCATCAGCACAACAATATACAGATGGGTATAGAGCTCAGACCAGCTTGTTTTGTAATGAAGGATTGAGTAAATGTTTAATCCAAAGGTGATGATGAAAATCCCCAGGAAAATCCATAACTCACGTTTAATGTATACGCCTTTTATAGTGATGTCTTTCATGTTTCTTAAATGTTAAATTCCTTTGGTAAAGTGATTAATTTCTGCTCATCGATAGCTTGCTGGCCAAGTACTGTCCATATGCCCGAATGATACCCCTGCTCCAGCAACTGAGGAATGGGTTTGTTGTTACGCACGGCATTGGTAAAGCCTATCAGTTGAAGCACTCCTTCATCTGCTTTATCTTCAAGCGAGATAAGATCACCCTTGTATTTGGATGCGGTTTCAGGAACCCATGATGCCCCTGCAATAGGAACGGCAGAGAACAATCCTTTTTCCATATCGTTGACCAATTGGAGAATACCGGCAGGTTTAGGTGGGTTCTCACTGTAGAACTTATTTGTCTCCAGCTCCAGCGTCCCTTTATCGCCCAGTACTTGTTGTTCGAGTCCATAAAATTTATTGCTGATCATTGAATCGTAAACAAACTTTGTTCCGTCTGCATAACTGTATACTACAGCAATATTATCTTCAACTTCTCTTCCGTCTTTCCAGTAATTGATACTTCCGGTTCCCATTACCGATACTGGTTTTTTGCCCAATACCCAGTTGGCAACCTGAATATGGTGTGAAGCCAATTCAGTCATCAATCCGAGTGAATATTCTCTGTACAACCTCCAGTTGATTTGTCTTTCAAGTTCAGGAGAGGGTAACGGCCTACGCCAGTCATTATTTCTGTGCCACCATGCCCTGATCTGGGTTACCTTGCCGATCTTGCCTGATCTGATGTATTCAATGGCTTTGATGTATGATGGTTTAAAACAACGCTGATGTCCTATCTGCAGAATTTTACCGGTTTGAATTGACGTATCATACATTTGTTTGCATTCCTCTACTGTCTTGGCCATTGATTTCTCAACAAAAACATGTTTACCGGCTTTCATGGCATCAACAGAAATGCGTGCATGTTCATGTAATGGTGTTACTATTAAGACGCAATCAAGATCTTTCATCTCCAATAGCTTCCTGTAATCACTGAAGCCTTTGGCTTTTCCCTTTGCGATCTTTAATCCATCCTTCAAATGTGGCTCATAGTTATCACAAACTGCGACAATTTGTATGTTGTTGGTTGCCTCTAAAGCTTTGAGATTGCCCAAATGATAACAGCCTCTCGAACCGCTACCTATTAATCCAACTCTTACTCTATTAGCCGCTCCAGTAGATGTAGATTTGTTATCTGCTAATGCACTCATCCAGGGTGATGACAGTGTAACCAGTCCCAAGCCACCAAGACCCATGACCTTTAAAAACTCTCTTCTTGAATTATCAGTTTCCTGCATGTATTGATAGATTTAATGTGTTTGAAATAGTTTTTAAAATTTAATTATGTAAGGGTGATTTTAACTTTAATCTTTTTTCGGAAATAGTGGGATCAGCATTCAGATCTACTACTTCTGGTTCATTCAATTGATTATATGAAATCTCGATGGCCTCTGAAAGAGTAAATCTTGAGAGTATTTCAGATTTATCATTTCCTGTGGCTATAAACAAAGCAGTTGACAATACCTCAGCATCCATCGGTGAAGTGGCAGCAACGGAAACAGTTTTTGAAGCTGTCTGGAATTCACCATTGAGCGGGTTAAGAATATGTCCTTTGTTGCCAAACTTCATCCTGTTATTGGGAGTGTTGCCTGAAGTTGATAAGCTGTTGTCCTTTAACCTGAAAGTGTGAAGGGGCGAACCGGATGTAAAGCCATTCTGGATCCCTATTGGCCAGTAAGGTCCGTGTGGGTGTGTACCAATAGTCGCGATAGAACTATCTCCAAAACTAATGAGAGCATTGGTGATCCTGTTTTCGATACAATATTTATTGATCCTTTCCAGGGCATATCCTTTACCGATTCCTCCAAGGTCAATTGAAAGCATTGGAGTCGAAAAACGGATAGAAGATTCCTTTAAATCAAGGATGATTTTGTCTGTACCGATATTTGAGGAGTTTTCAGGATTCGAGATTTGGGTGGAAAGTGGAGGTAATGATTCGCCTTCAGCCTGATTGTCTTCAGAAGTTGTATTTGTAAACCTGCCAACGGTGATATCGAACAGCTTATTAGTTTTTTGATAATATCCCTGGCAACGACTGAGCAGTGAAAGGGTTTCATCATCTGTGATAACAATTTCAGTTGCAGCAAACTGATTGATCCTGAATATTTCACTCTCTTTATTAAATCTGCTAAACTTGTATTCAATCCGTTCCAGCTCATTCAGGATGAAATTCTTAGCAGAAGAAAAGAAATCTTCATCCATATTATAAGTCAGAAAGTCAAATCGTGTTCCCATCGAACTACAATTAAAATGCTGAATTACAATTGAAGATGAAGGTTCCATATGTTGTTTTGATCCTCAAATATTTATTTATAAAAGTTCCTTAAATTTTTAAAGTACCCTGATTTTAATGTTTTTGAAAGAAACGTTATTTCCATGGTCCTGAAGCAGGATGTGTCCCTGAGGAGCTCCACCATAACCTTCAAAATCTTTGAACTTACTATTATTTACCAATGCCTGAAATAGTTGACCGGTACGTTCGTATTCTACAATCTTCATACCATTAAGCCAATGTTCAACATGACTGCCTTTAACAATAATTTTGGCCGTATTCCATTCTCCAACCGGTTTAACTGTTTTGGTAGATAAGGCCGGGATCAGATCGTAGAGAGATCCACATGTTCTGTCTCCTCTTACACCAAGTTTGGCATCGGGATGTACAGCATCGTCAAGAACCTGAAATTCAAGACCTACAGAAGGATCTTTATATGCTTCTGTAATGAAATATTTGATACCACTATTTGCCCCAACGGTGATTTTCCAATCAACTACTAATTCAAAGTTACTGTATTGATCAATTGTGACAATGTCACCACCTGATGGACCTGCTTTAGTATCGCCATGTACTTCTGATAATTCATGGTTTTTGATTTCCCATCCTTTAGCCGGAAAATCTTTTTTGCCTACTTGTCTCCAGCCATTGAATGTTTTACCATCCCAGAGTAATTTCCATCCATCGTTGATTTCTTCAGCCGACAGATTATTTGGGATTGTATTAAAGAAAGGTGCTGTTGTAGGGGTCTTGAAAAGTTCTGGATTTTTAGTAATAATGCGGATGTTTTTCCAGATTACCTGAAGACCTGCTGCCTTTACACTGTGTACCTGTAGCGCAATAAATCCGGTAGGTGTCATATCATCAACCAGGTTTGAAGCTGCAACTCCGTTGATCCACGTTCTGATAGTGTCGCCGATAGCTTCGACACGGTATTTATTCCAGTCGTTGTGTTTAAAGGCAGCCCCAGCAGTTTTATTTTTTTCGAGTGTATTCAACCAATCTCTTCGCCCTTCGTCATAGATTCCGGCACTCCATGCTCTGGTTGAAGGATCTATCTCAATCTGATAACCATGTACACGCCCATTCTGATATTCCTTTGTGCTTTCGCTTCTGATCTGTACACCTGAGTTAAGACTTTCATCAACCTTAACATCAAACTCCAGAATAAAATTTGAATAGAGTTTATCTGTGCATAAAAAACTATTGGGACTACCCAAAACTGTTGTACCTACAACGGTACCATCTTTAACAGCATATGTGGCAGTTCCGTTGAGTTGAGTCCATCCCTTGAGATTTTTGCCATTGAATAGTGATTCCCATGATGGTTTTGGTCCGTTTTTTTGTGATTGTCCAATGAATGTAGAAAGCAGAAAAACAATACCTAGTAAAATTGATTTCATGTTGTGATGAATTAGGATTACAAATAAAATGTAAAAAAAAATTAATTTTTAAAATATGAATTTACATGGACTGATTATCAATCTATTGAAATGCGTCATTCTGCGATCTATCATTTTAAGACCTTGTGAATAGTGTAAATGCAAACGATTGTTTTGAATAGCAAATCTACAAATAAATTTATCAATTTTATGAAGTTGAGCTATAAATAGAATTTTTTTATTAAAGTAATTTATGAGATCTATTTTTAGTGTAGTTATTTTAACAGCGGTTTAATGATTTCAGCCCAAAACGGATAACCGGGACCCAGCAGGTGAAGCCCGTCGTTTGTGTATTTCGGGTTCATTTTGTCATCATCACTATTTTTGGAACGCGCAAACAGATCAATAAATGTATAAAAAAAAAGCCCCATTCTTTATGGGGCTTTTTTGAGATATAGATACAATTGAATATTACAGGCTTTTTACCTCAGCAACTAATTTCTGTAAAGTAGCCTTGGCATCGCCAAACAACATGCGTGTTTTATCATTATAGAAAAGATGATTTTCAATGGCTGCATAGCCTTTACCCATTCCTCGTTTCATGACGATGATATTCTTGGCCTCGTAAGCCTTGATGATTGGCATTCCAAAAATTGGACTACCAGGATCGTCTTCGGCTGCAGGGTTTACAACATCGTTGGCACCAATGATAATCACCACGTCGGTATTGGGCATATCAGGATTGATTTCATCCATCTCTATAAGTTTTTCATAGGGAACATCGGCTTCTGCCAAAAGAACATTCATGTGACCCGGCATACGTCCTGCTACAGGATGAATGGCATACAACACTTCAACTCCTTTTTCTTCGAGCAGTTTGTCCAGATCATGACAAAGATGCTGAGCTTGGGCTACTGCCAGACCGTATCCGGGAATGATGACAACTTTATGTGAGTAACTCAGTAAAACAGCTGTATCAGAAAGATTGATTTCCCTGATGTTGCCTACCTCTTTATTAGAAGATTCTGCCTGACCACCAAAAGCACCGATAATTACATTCATCAATGAACGGTTCATGGCTTTGCACATCAGAACTGTCAGAATGGTACCGGCCGAGCCGACTAAAATACCACCGGTCAACATGGCCTGGTTGCCATAAAGGAAACCTCCCATTGCAGCTGCTACCCCTGTAAATGAATTCAAAAGAGAAATTACAACCGGCATGTCGGCTCCGCCGATTGGCATAACGAAGAAAACGCCATAGATGAGGGCTAAAGCAAAAAGTACAAATACCAAAGGTTGTACTGATTCAGCAGAGGTCCCTGTAGCCATAATGAAAACGATAATACCGAGAAGAACAACCAGCAAGGCCATGTTCAGGTAACGTAACCAGGGAGCACGAATATCTCCGATGCGTCCATCAAGTTTCCCAAAAGCAATCATACTGCCTGCAAAAGAGACACTACCAATAAAGATCCCTAATAAAATTGCCAGTACATGACCGTTTGCCATGCTACCGGTTTCAATATGCGGAAATTCCATCAGCGCAATTAAAGCAGCTGCACCACCTCCCATTCCGTTGAACAGGGAGACTAGTTGTGGCATGGCTGTCATTTTAACTTTTAAAGCAACCATCCATCCGATAACTGTACCAATTGCGATGGCCAGTAAGATGAGAGGAATATTGCCAATGTGAACACCGTCAATGGTATGTAGAGTAATGGTTGTAACAATTGCCAGTCCCATACCGATTGCGGCAATGATATTACCTTTACGGGCTGTATCGGGATGGCTCAACATCTTTAAACCGAATACAAAACAAAGCGAAGCAATGATGTAGCTTATCTCAAGAATGGAATCGCCAATAATGCGTTGTGTAGTTTGGATAATTTCGTTCATGTGCTTATTTTTTCGGTTTCTTTTTAAACATGTGTAACATTCGATCGGTGACCACAAAACCTCCGACAACATTCAGTGTTCCAAGCACTACTGCGAGGAATCCAAGAATCATAGCGCTTGTGGTTGTAGCATGACCCATCACGATAATGGCTCCAATGATCACAACACCATGGATGGCATTAGCACCCGACATAAGCGGTGTGTGAAGAATTGCCGGCACATTAGAGATGACCTCGATGCCCAACAAAATTGAGAGGGCAACAATAAAAATGGCCTCTCTGTGCAAATATATAAATTGAAGAGTTTCTTCCATGGGTTATTTGTTTTGGATAATTGATTTGATACGGTCGCTCATTATCTCACCTGCATAACAAACGCAGGTTCCTTTAACTATGTCGTCGTTAAAATCTAATGTGAGAGCGCCTTCTTTACTGACAAGCAGTTTGGTGAAATTGATAACATTCTTTCCAAACATCTTACTTGCATCGCTTGAAAGGTCTGATGGATAGTCTGATTTACCTATAATCTTAATCCCCTTGTGGATAATCGTTTTGCCGTCTTGTGTGACTTCGCAGTTACCACCTGTAGAAGCTGCAAGATCAATTACGACTGATCCGGCACGCATATTTTCCACAGTCTCTTTTTGGAGCAATAACGGAGCTTTGCGACCCGGAATCTGTGCAGTACAAATAATAATATCTGACTTGACAGCATGATCGTGAATGAGCTGACGTTGTTTTTGTTTGAAATCTTCGGTTTGTTCCACAGCATAACCACCGGCAGCTGCATCTTCTTTCGCACCTTCAACTTCAATAAACTTTCCGCCAAGGCTCTTGACCTCTTCGCGAACGGCAGAACGAACATCAAAGACTTCGACGACAGCTCCAAGCTTACGCGATGTTGCAATTGCCTGCAAGCCAGCTACTCCGGCGCCCAGTATAAGCACTTTTGCCGGTTTAATAGTACCTGCAGCACTCATGAACATCGGGAAGAAATGTGGCAGTTGTCCGGCTGCATCCAAAACAGCTTTATAGCCTGAAACGGTAGCCATTGATGACAGAATGTCCATAGCCTGTGCACGCGTAGTGCGAGGGATAATGTCCAGACTGAAAACAGTTTTGCCAAGTTTTGTTAATTTGCTGACAAGGTCAGTATCCATCATTGGGTTGATGACAGAAATCAGGACCTGTTCCGGTTTTAATTTTTCGAATTCGGTATCGGGAGCATGAATGACAAGCACAACTTCGGCCCTGGCATAAATTTCTTTACGGCTGATCACTTCCGCTCCAGCTGTCAGATAATCTTCGTCAGAGGCATATGCACGTTCACCAGCGCCTTGCTCTACCAGAGTCTGTACTTTGAATTTGAGTAATTCAACAACTCCTTCCGGAAGAAGTGATACTCTGTTCTCAAAATCAGGCTCCTTAAGGATTCCTAGAATCATAGGGATAAATTGTTAATGGTTGATTATGGGAGAATAAATTTTCTAATGTTAAAAGAGCACAAAGTTACGAAGATAATTTTTATAAGCATAATTTACGTTTATAACCTTGTAAATTCATTTGTTGATCTTGTTTTAATTAACTTTTTATTAACTTTGCGCCCCAATAATAGATGGAATTCGAAATGGAAGTTAAAACAATATGTCAATACTGCTCAGCAGGTTGTAGTATCACGTTGAACATTGACAAAAAATCTGACCCAATCATAAACGGTAATACCGGGATAGTAAATACAGATGGATTCATTTGTCAACAGGCAATTAACGGCTATCGGTATTTGAATAATCCCAATCGTTTGACAGAGCCTTTGCTTAAGACCAGTATGGGTTTTCGAAAGATTTCCTTTGAAGAAGCCTGCTTGTTGATCGAAGAAAATATTAAAGAGGTTGAACCTGATGAAAACATGTTCTTTGCAGGAGCACGTTTGAGCAACGAAGAGTTGTATTTGGTTCAAAAAATTGCCCGTGCCGGTGTTGGTACAAATAATCTCTTCTCTTTTCATTATCTCGGTAGGGGAGGGGGGTATCTGCATAATTCTAAATCCAACATTCCAGTAGCTGAAATCTCTAGTACACAAGTGGTTTATATCATCGGAGATAGTCTTCCCGATGCAAGTCCTTTTACCTGGTTTTTGATGCAACAGGCTAAAAAAGAAGAAAGTGTAAAGATTGTTTGGATTACAAAAACAGGACTAGGAGAGATCTCCGAAATTGCTGATGAAAAAATAGAAGTCCAGTCCATTTATTCTTTTTTGAAGCAGATCAATCATCATTTGATCGAAAGTGGTCAGGTCGACAAAATGTTTACTGATGAGATCTGTCTTGACTTTGTACCTTATAAGGAACACATATTATCAGAAAGCCCGGAACTGCTTTTGCAAAAAGCAGGAATTGCCATTTCTGAGTTAGAGGCTTTTGTAACACCTATTTTGTCTTCCTTGAAGACCTTGTTTGTTTTCACTGAAGAGGAACTTTCAGGTAATGCCTGTCGTGAAGCACATAACCTTGCTATGCTGACCGGAAAGCTGGGACGTATTGCCGATGGCATCATTGCTATTAAAGAGAGTGCAAATTCACAAGGATTGACCGATATGGGTATCCATCCATGCTATGGCCAGGGTGGTGTGGAAATTGAAGATGAAGACTTAAGACTTAAAATGAAATCAATCTGGGAAAATGAAAAACTTCCTGCGAAAGGGTCAAACGACATTAAATCTGTCTTAAACAGCAACCCCAAAAACCTTTTCATTCTTGGTGAAGATCCGATAGGTGAAGCCATAAAAAACAAAGAACAGGTTGCCTCCTTCATTACTAAGGCCGGTTTTTCTGTCGTTCAGGATTTCTACATGACACCAACTGCAGAGCTTTCAGAACTTATAATTCCTGCAACCTATTTGTTCGAGAGTGGAGGTACTTATACCAATACCCAAAAAATCATCCAACAGGTAAACAAGCAAACCAACACTGAGATAGAGATGTCAGGTTTCGAATTGTTGGCAAATGTAGCAACCCGATTGGGTTTCTCCGCAATGAAAACCCCCGTCGAAGCATTACTCGAATCGGTAATGCTTTTCCCCGCGGCCTGTTCACTTAAACGTCCCTGTTTCGTCTATTCCAATGAAGATAACAATAACCGCATCTTCCAGAATGGCGCAACAAGTAACGGTTAATAGGATAAAGTGAGCTGACCCCATTTTCATTCAAACCGAGAACTTTCGTCGACAAAAATAAATTTGGAAATAGTTGTCTGAATAGTTAACTTTGTACCATGACTTTCGGCAGACAAGTAATTGCTTATAAAAACTATTTTCTCGACTTCTATGAGGAACAGTCTGAAAACGTTCAAGCAAAAATTGAATGGACGTTAAACTTAATTCAGGTAACTCAACAAGTTCCGGAAAAGTATTTTAAACACTTGGAAGGTACAAGAGGTCTGTATGAAATTAGAGTTGAAGTAGGTAGTAACACTTATCGTATCTTCTCTTTTTTTGACAAAGGGAATTTAGTTGTTCTTGGAAACGCCTTTCAAAAGAAAACTCAAAAGACACCTAAACAAGAATTAGAAAAGGCACTTAAAATAATGGAGGAATATCAAGATGAAAACAAAAAGTAACATCATAACATTAGACCAAATTCTCGAAAAGAAATATGGTAAGAAAGGACAACCCAAACGCGAACAATGGGAACAACAGTTTGAGTCTTTCCGACTTGGCGTTTTGCTTGAAGAGGCAAGGATGAAACTTGGTATGACCCAAGAAGAACTCGCATTAAAATGCGGGACAAACAAATCATACATTTCAAGAATTGAAAATAACGCATCAGACATAAGACTGTCGACATTAATGAAAATTATCCAACAAGGACTTGGCGGACACTTAAAATTGACACTGCAACTGTGAGAACAATTAACGGGGCCAGGAACCTTTTCTAATTTATGGTCTGACCCCATTTAACCCTAAAGTAAAAATGACTTATATTTGCATCACTTTTAACAGCGCCGAAGATAGCATCTTCGGTTTGACGATCCCGATTAATAGTCGGGATCGTTTATTTTATAGATTATTCAGAACATCAGTTAATTGGATCGATGTTCTTAAAGACATCGTTTTGACAACAGCACTTTTGGACAGAATTTTGTGCGGATGCGAAATTATAAAATTAACCGGTAACAGCTACCGGATGGAGAACAGAAAAAACATTTTTGAAAATAAAATAAACACTAAAATTTAACCTATTTTTGACTTCAGAATCATACATCCAATTTTCCGAAAAACAAGCATATTTGCTTTCTGGTAACAGCATACATTATTACACAAATTTTGGTGAAAATAAAGCACTTTTTTGACTATTTTTTGATAATTCTTCGACATCTATTCAAGCACCGGTAACGGATAGCTCATTGCAGGGTGTTTGACAGGTGTTTGATTGGTACGCTATACACCAATCAAACACCTGTCGAACACATGTCAGTTACCGGTGCTTGAATAAATATCTAAGAATGGTCAATTTAATACTAAACTTTTACTTTTTCAGGAACGCTTTATTGTCTCGAGAAGCCTCGACATCGCTTTGAAAAATATCACAAATTTAAGTCATGACTCTGACCTTCTTCATAGTTTCTCCATAGTTTCTCCATAGTTTCTTAAGTGCTTCTACATCCATAGACTATGATGGAACTATTCAGAAACTGTGAAGGAATTATTAACAAATTCTGAAGAAGAAAAGAGATGTCCTTTCACTTTCAAACTTTCAAGACAGAATTATTGGAATAAATGGGGCCAGAACTACTTTTCCATTAAAAGAATAAGAAGGTAAGAGCCAGAGATGAAACAGAGAATTAATCCATAAAAATTGGATATGATATAAGGGTATGCCCCACATTGGCCGTACATTCACCCTACCTTCGCCGTACGTTCACCGTATAGCTTCATGGGGGCCATGTCCGGTGCGGGTTTGGGGTAGGCTCTTTATAGGTGGGGGGTATGCGTATATCTTATCCAAATGTTCCCTGAGTCTTTAGCCAGTAATATGGGCTTCATAAAGGAATGATAACCCAAAATGTCCCTTACTGAAATTGGTATACACTTTTAAGAAGCTTTACTAGAAAAAGTATACAGTAAAAATTCTTTTCACTAAAATAAGTATACATTTCTAATAAATTAAAGTTAGTGATTTTTTCTGATTC
>Ga0209538_1000153_pt1 | contig 41582 bp, 31 predicted proteins | sample BarGraNGADG00211_2_FD_184492 | JGI IMG/M metagenome (GOLD analysis project Ga0209538, IMG submission 184492) | Arctic peat soil microbial communities from Barrow, Alaska - Barrow Graham LP Ref core NGADG0004-211 (SPAdes) (version 2) | ecosystem: Environmental > Terrestrial > Soil > Wetlands >... | reverse complement strand
GCAGCAATGAAGAAGGATTGCCGAGTATGTGCAAACCGATTGAGGTTACGATGGAGGATTGCAAGTCCGTCCATTTGCAGATCGTCGCTCGTCATTTTGCGATCGGCATATACGACGAGAAAGGAACACAGCTGAATGCCAAGCATGGTTTCCTTTGCGGATCCGTTGCCGATGGCGTTCATATAGACAATCCCATTTCATGAATATCCCTGATAACAAGCCGGAACAAACGTTTCTTGAGCGCATCAGACACCGTTTTATCGGCATGCCGCGCAATATCAATGAGCCGTCCCTCTTTCACAAAATTTCCCTGATCCCGCTTCTGGCATGGATCGGCCTGGGCGCTGACGGTTTATCATCGTCCTCTTACGGGCCGGAAGAAGCCTTCAAGGCCCTGGGACCTCATACCTATCTGGCCATCTTTATTGCTATTGCCACAGCGTTCACGGTATTCATTATTGCCTACGCCTATTCCCGAATCATTGAACACTTTCCCCACGGCGGCGGCGGGTATATTGTCGCCACCCATACCATCAGCAACCAGGCTGGCGTTGTTGCCGGGTCGGCTTTGCTTGTGGACTATATCCTGACCATTACTGTTTCTCTTGCTTCCTGCGGGGATGCTATCTTCAGTTTTCTTCCTCCTACCTTTTTACATTATAAGATGCCCTTTATCGTGGGTTTGATTCTCCTTCTTGTTTTTTTGAATCTCCGCGGAGTAAAGGAGTCCATCACTTTTCTCGCACCCATATTCATCGTCTTTGTGATCACCCATGTTCTTCTCATCGGTTATGGCCTGGGAACACATTTGGGGGAAATCGGACCGGTTATGGAAAAATATCGCGGGAGTGTTAATTCAGATCTGGCAACCATTGGTTTTGTGGGGATCCTGGCGATTTTTTTGCGGGCGTTTTCCATGGGTGGTGGTACCTATACGGGAATAGAGGCAGTTTCCAACGCCATGAATGTCATGCGGGAACCAAGGGTACAGACGGGTAAGCGCACCATGGTCTATCTGGCCGTATCACTTGCTGTCACCGCCTCCGGTCTTCTTTTCTGCTATGCTCTGTTCTCCATTAAACCCATAGAGGGTATGACCCTGAATGCCATCTTGGCGGACAGGACCTTCAGCGGATGGCCATTGGGCGGCGTCTTGGCCATTATCACCATTCTTTCGGAAGGTGCCCTCCTCATGGTTGGCTCTCAGGCTGGTTTCATTGACGGACCGAGGGTTATGGCCAATATGGCCGTGGATTCCTGGCTTCCCCGGCGCTTTTCGGCCCTCTCGGAGCGCCTCACCATGCAAAACGGCGTTCTCCTCATGGGCGCGGCTTCTCTGGCGGTGCTTTTCTATACTCATGGTTCGGTGTCAGCACTTGTCGTCATGTATTCGATCAACGTTTTTCTCACTTTTTCTCTGTCTCAATTCGGTATGGCAAAGTTTTTTTTCCAGAACCGGCATAAGGACGAGAAGTGGGCAAGGCACATCGTTATTCATCTCATCGGCTTGATTCTCTGTGTGACCATATTGATCGTAACAGTTTATGAGAAATTCGGTGAAGGAGGCTGGGTTACCCTGGTCATTACGGCAGTTTTGATTGGACTGTGCTATTTAATCCGGCGTCATTATCTTAAAGTGCGTCAAGGGGTACGTCAATTGGAGGAAATTTTGTCTGAAATTCCGTCCGGGCACGTTCCTAATGAAGAACCGCCTAATCCTAATGAACGGACGGCCATTATTCTGGTCAGCGGGTATAACGGGTTTGGCCTGCACTCCTGGCTTTCCGTCTTTAAGGAATTCCCCAAGCTCTATCGTAATTTTATCTTTGTATCCGTGGCGGAGATTGATTCCGGCGCCTTCAAAGGTGCGGCGGAGATTGATGCTCTGAGGGCGTCGATTGGGGAGCAACTGGCAAAATACGTTAAACTGGCCAGATCCTACGGGTATGCTGCTGATTATCGCATGGATGTGGGAACAGACGTAGTTGAGACAGCGACCAACCTCTGCCAGAATATTGTCCAGGAGTTTCCTAAATCATCAGTTTTTACAGGAAAGCTGGTTTTCCGCAAAGAACATCCCTTCCAGAGAATTCTGCACAACGAGACGGCCTTCGCCATCCAGAGGCGCCTGCAGTGGGAGGGCATCACAACTGTTATCCTGCCGGTTCGGGTGAATATCTGATTCTAATTTTCAGAGAAGGAAAAAAATATGTCTGGCGCGGATAAAAAGATATGCTGAACATATTTGGCCAAAAAAACTCTTGAATTTAATCAATTATCGTGCATTTATTAATGTATAAAATCAGTGCGTTAAAATCTCGCTTTCGTGCCTGTCGCACTGGCAATTGACAGGAGTATTTTGATCTCCGCTTTTTTGACAATTGACTGCAATGATCCAACCAACTCCAGTTGCTTAAAGCAGGGAGAGAAGGAGGATTTCATACCATTTCTAAATCAAAGATGATATCGAGGCGGCAAGAAGGAGACGCGTAGGGAACGATTTCAAACCGTTCCTTACAAATACGTTGAGGAAGCCGACGACCCAGGCATGCGCCGGGCTGCGTTGCCAACAAAGATAGCGCTTTGATTTAGAAATGGAATCAAATCAATAAAGGAGGGAGGTGATATTGTTATTTTAACCGCGGTGATAGGAACAGCTAACAGTAAATTCGTAAACAGGTTTTATTAATTAGAATAAGGAGGTAGTTATGAACGCAGCAGTACTATTGATTATAGCAGCTGTTTTATTCTTTTTAGCTTACCGTTTTTACGCAAGGTTTATTGCCAAACTCTTTGGAGAAAATGATCAAAATCCCACACCGGCGGTTGCAATGAAAGATGATGTTGACTACGTACCAACGAAACCGCTTGTTCTGTTTGGGCACCATTTTGCCAGTATTGCCGGCGGCGGACCTGTTATCGGCCCCACGGTCGCGCTGCTTTTCGGGTTTCTTCCGGTCTGGTTGTGGGCAGTGTTAGGCACCATCTTTATTGGCGCGGTACATGATATGACAGTTCTTTTTGCCAGCATCAGAGAAAAAGGCAAGTCAATTTCGGAAATCGCCAAAACGACTTTGGGAAACACTGGATTTTTTCTATTTATTAGTTTTACCATACTTCTGCTTTTGCTTGTAACGTCAGCATTTCTGGGCTTGACAGCAACGGCTTTGACTTCTTTGCTCTCCCTGGATGTACTAAAGTTGGCCCCGGATCAAACTATTGTGAAGACTATTGTCGATGGCGGGGTCGTCAAGGCGCAGATCGGCGGTATCGCCTCAATGTCCGTTATCGTAATAACCTGCTTTGCCCCGATTCTCGGCTACCTGGTTTATAAGAAAGAAATCAATGTTTATCTTGCGTCCGGAATAGCTATTGTTGTTTGCATTTTCTCTGTTATCGTGGGAATGAATTATCCGGTTTCGCTGAGTCCCAATGTCTGGATGATCATCCTTTCTTTCTATACTTTGCTGGCCGCGGGTATTCCTGTCTGGATTATCTTGCAGCCGAGGGATTTTACCAATTCGTTTTTGCTCTATCTCGGAGTTGCGGCATTGTTTGTTGCCGGCATCGTCGCGGGGTTTAAAGGCGTTACCTTTACGGCTCCCGTTTTAAATATAGCAGAAGGAGGCGCCAAGTTAGGTCCCATCTGGCCCTTCCTATTCATAACAGTCGCCTGCGGCGCTATTTCCGGTTTTCATTCATTAGTTGCCGGCGGCACAACCTCAAAGCAGATATCAAAAGAAACGGATGTGAAAAAGATTGCTTTTGGTGGAATGTTGTTAGAGGGTTTGCTGGCCATCGGCGTGGTTGTTGCCGTAGGATGCGGTATGGCGTTTTCGGATTATACGAATATTGTGTTTCCGACAATCGCCGGGGCAAAATCAAATCCAATTTTAGCATTTGCCGCCGGAACAGGAGGACTACTTGATAAGGGATTCGGAATTTCGCCGGTTTACGGGACAATTTTTGGAATCCTGCTGGTAGAGGGCTTTGTTGTAACAACGCTGGATACGGCAGTGAGGTTAAACAGATATCTTTTTGAAGAACTGTGGCAGGTTATTTTCAAAAATGTTCCGAAAATAATGAAATCCTATCTCTTCAACTCTCTTCTGTGCGTGGTTTTAATGTATATTCTGGCATACAAAAATGCGTTTTTGGTGATCTGGCCGATATTTGGTTCCGCTAACCAACTGATGGCTTCACTGGCGCTGATTGCCGTTTCCGTTTGGCTGGTTAAAAGAAAGAAGACGGCGTGGTTTACAATACTGCCGGCAGTATTCATGATGATAACAACCCTGTATTCTCTGGTTGTTTTGCTGATTGAAAAATATATTCCCAAGCAAAACATCATGCTGTCTGTAGTTGATGTATTGCTGATTGTCCTTTCCATCGGTGTAATTGTTTTATCCTATAAGAAATGGAAGGAGTTGAGGAAGGGCGCTCAGACCACAGGGAGCGTTGCGTAATAAAGATATTATAAAACGGGTTTAAATATCCGTGATCGGAGAGGGACAGCTCAGGCTGTCCCTCTTGTTTTTCAGGTGCCCGATGGGCTTGCCACTTGTGGATAAATATGGTTTAGGAGAACAATTCCCAAAGGGAAAAAACTTTAACAAATTCGCGGTTTGAATGTCACTACGCAAATATAAAATAAATTGGCTGCTTGCTGCCGTTATTGCCTTTATTGTGGCCATACTGTTTGTCTGGGAATCCAATAATCTAAAAATTGAAACTGATATTCTGGAATCAATGCCTAAAGGCGATCCGGTATTGTCCGATGCACGCCGGATTATCAAATACTTGCCGGTTCAAGACAGGTTGATCATTGATATCAGCCGGGAATCGACGAATAAAGACGAACTGGTCAAAGTTGCATCTGTCGTTTCAGACAAGCTCAGAGCAAGCGGACTTTTTACCAAGGTTGGAATCACTGACGAGGCGCAATATTTCCCGGATTTGATGGCGCACGTATCGGATAATCTGCCTCTCCTTTTTAATGCGGAGCGACTGGAAAAGGAAGTTAAGCCACTCTTAGAGTCGCGCCGTGTAAAAGAAGCTTTTGCCCAAAACCGGCAAAGTCTGGAACAATTAGAAGGAATTGGTCGCAGTGCCATGATGGCGAAAGACCCGCTGGGCTTTTCCGGGATTATTTTCCGGCAAATGTCGGCTTTGCTTCCGGCAGGCAAAACTCAATTTTATCAGGGTCAACTCATTTCGGAAGATGGGAAGCACACACTAATTATAGCAAAAATTGCCGGATCGGGAACGGATACTGCAACAGGCGCCAGAATATCGGCGCTTCTAAATGATATCGAAAAGAGATTACTGTCCGTAGATGATTTAAAGGGTGAAAAATATTTACTTCATGCAGCAGGTGCTTACCGTGCGGCTCTGGATAATGAGACGGCTGCGCAGCGAGATACGCGAATTGCGATAATCCTGACTATTCTGGGCATAGCCGCTCTGCTTTTGTTAGCCTTTCCCCGCCCGCTCATTGGCCTACTGGCGCTGCTGCCATCTACAGGGGGTGCTATAGCCGCCTTGTTTGTCTGTTCCTTTTTCTTTAAATCCATTTCGATTTTGGCCGTCGGTTTCGGCGGAGCCATTATGGCCTTTACCGTGGATCTGGGTGTTACCTATCTGCTCTTTCTGGATCAGCCGCAACAAACATACGGACGGCAGGTGGCGCGGGAATTATGGTCAGCGGAGCTTTTAGCTGTATTGTCAACTGTCGGCGCTTTTCTCCTGCTGCTCATCAGCGATTTCAGAATTCTGGCCGAAATAGGAGTTTTTTCTGCTTTCGGCGTTACCTTTGCGTTTATTTTTGTTCATTTTGTCTTTCCGAAAATTTTTCCGTTAATGCCGGCAGCAACCCGTCCGAGTAATCCAATACTTCTCAATGCTTTAAAGAAAATTGCCGCCCCGGCCAGATGGAAGCTGATTGGCGCGTTTATTTTTGGCGTGATCATGTTATTCTTCGCCAAACCTGTATTCAATATTGATCTCAACTCCATGAACTCGATGAGTAAAGAGACAATTGCCGCCGAAAATAGTATACAAAAAACATGGGGTGATCTTTCCGGCAAGTGTTATGTTTTTTTACAGGCTTCCAGCATTTCTCAGTTGCAGCAGAAGAACGATCAGTTGATGACAATATTATCAAAGGACATTCAAGCGGAAAAACTGTCTTCCGTATTTCTGCCTTCTTCTCTGTTTCCTTCACCGGAAACTGGCATGAATAACTTGGCGGCCTGGCGCAATTTCTGGAACAGAGAACGTCTGGCACTTCTCAGGCGTGATGTTAGTGTGGCAGCGCGGGAAAATGGTTTTGCGCCAGGAGCTTTTGAGCCATTCTGGCAAGTTATCAATAATAAAAATCTGCAATCTGGTGAAATCCCTGAAAAATATTTGGAAATGTTCGGGATTACGAAAGGCGCTGACGTATATACTCAGTTGAGTCTGCTTAAAACCGGGAAAAATTACAATGCGGAAGATTTCTTCTTACAGCTCACATCCACCGGTATGGCCGGCATATTTGATGTCGGCCTTTTTAATAAGAGGCTGGGTGATTTCCTGAAAAATATCTTTCTGGAAATTGCACTGATTGCGGGGATCGGCGTTATCCTGGTAGTATTTTTATTTTACCTCGACTGGATGATATCACTGGCCGTGCTGGCGCCTGTCGCCTTTGCACTGGTATCAACACTGGGGACAATGAAGATAATAGGCCTTCCACTTGACATCCCAAGTATCATGCTTTGGATTATCATCATGGGAATGGGGATCGATTACGCCATTTATTATGTTTGTTTTTATCAGCGTTATCGCGATGAGAGCCATCCGGCAATGGATACAATTAAGATGGCGATGTTTCTCTCCTCTTTTACAACTTTGATTGGTTTTGGTGTGCTGGCTTTTGCTAAACACGCTCTTTTGCGGAGCATCGGTTTGACCTCTCTTCTGGGTATAGGTTATTCAATAATCGGAGCATATTTAATTCTGCCCACGCTGATGAAGAAAATATATGCGCCGTTTAATTTTCCTTCCGGGCATTTGGTGATCGGTTCTCCAGAACACCTGCGCCGCTCGGTTTTGCGTTTCCGTCATCTGGAAGCATATCCGCGTCTTTTTGCCCGCTTTAAAATAATGATTGATCCGATGTTCAAGGAATTGCATCAGTATGTACAAAATCCCCGTAGCATTATTGATATCGGTTGCGGTTATGGTATACCGGCGACATGGCTTCTGGAAATTTATCCCCAGGCAAAAATATACGGTCTGGAACCAAACGCAGACAAGGTGCGAATTGCCTCGCAGGTTATCGGCAACCGCGGAAGGGTAGAATTAGGCAGGGTTCCCGATTTGCCAGTCGTTGAAGGTCTGGTTGATACGGTGATAATGCTGGATATGCTGCCTTTGATTTCCAATGAGGAATTGAAATTAGTATTGGAGCGTATTTATCAGAAATTGGCCGCTGATGGGTCGCTGCTTATTCGGGCGACAGTTCCTTTGGATAGAAACGCTCCCTGGAGACGCTGGATAGAATCAATTCACTTGAAATTATCAAAAACGCCGAAGTGCTTCCGTAAGGAAACAGAAATTGTTAATTATCTGACCGATGCCGGTTTTGCGGTTAATGTTCATGCTTCTGTGCGAGCTTCAACAAAAGAAAAATGGTTTGTCGGCAAAAAGAAATAAATATGGTGTAGCGGTCAACCCTTTACCTTGGATTTTCGGACGCTGAGGTAGAGCCAGGTGAGGCCCACAATCGCGGAAATCGTGGATGCCATGATAATTCCAAGCCGAGCCTCTTCAAACAGCGAGGGCTTGTCGGCAAAGGCCAATTGCCCGATAAAGAGAGACATCGTGAAACCAATCCCCCCGAGCCAGGCCGCCCCTAGGATATGGCGCCATTGGACGCCGCTGGGGAGTCTTGCGAAACCGAATCTTACGGCCAGCCAGGCGAAGCCCGAGATCCCGAAAAACTTCCCCAGAACCAACCCCAGAACGACCCCCAGCGTTAAGTGTTGAATAATAACTTCACGGAAAGGCATCGCAAATACATCCAGCCCGGCATTGGCCATTGCGAATAGTGGAATCACCCCGAAGGTAACCCAGGGGGAAAGATGATGCTCCATCCGCTGCTGGGGCGACTGCACGGCGGATGATGCCTTTTCAAGACTCTCAGCAGTGGCGTACATGCGGGTAATATCCAAAGGCACGTCGAGTCCCTCAGGATTGACGGCCGACGAGCGGAAGGCGTTCCTCATTTCATCAAGTTGTTCGTCAAACTGCTGCGGCGTGTAAATTGGAAGAGTGGGGATCGTAAAGGCCAGGAGCACGCCGGACAGGGTGGCGTGTATCCCCGATTTCAGCAGGGCCAGCCACAGAAAAATTCCCAGGATCGCATAGGGCAAGGCGTGTCGGATGCCCCCCCGGTTGCATAGAATCAGGATGCCCAGTAGGCCAACTGCAACGCTCAGAAACGCCATATCGATGGTCTGCGTGTAAAAGAGCGCGATGATCAGTACCGCGCCCAGGTCGTCCGCAATGGCCAAGGCGGTCAAAAAAATGATGAGATTTTTTGGAATGCGCCAGGCCAAAAGAACAAGAATGCCCACGGAGAAGGCAATGTCCGTGGCCATAGGTACACCCCAGCCCGCTGCAGCTGGACCGGAAGGATTGAATAGAAAGTAGATGAACGCCGGCGTAAGCATCCCCCCAATTGCTCCTGCAACCGGAAGGGCGGCATTGCGCAAGGAGGCAAGTTCTCCTACCATTATTTCACGTTTCAGCTCAAGACCGACGAGCATAAAGAACATGGCCATCAGACCTTCATTCACCCATGCATGAAGAGACATTTCCATGTTCTGAAGACCCATCCCGATGCGCACGGGCGTCTCCCATAAATGTCGATAGGCGTCTCCCCATGGCGAACTGGCCACGATCAAGGTCAGCAGCGTCATGCCCATGAGTATGATCCCGCCGGCAGTGGTTTGCTGGAGAAACCGCTCAAATGGACCAATGATTTTCCCGAAAAGGGGTTCGAGAGGATAACGATGCTCTTTCATGAAGCTCTATTCCTGTAAAAATAAAATTCTGAATTCGTCAGGTTGTGGTATCGTGTTTGCCAACACTTCAGCCGCGCCGATTTTAATCCCTCTTCTTGAATCCGCCAAATATTCGCTTCAGACAATTTTTGATTCCCTTTATAATTGATGGAATAAACCAGCAGAAAAGTGCACCTAATATAATGACTGCAAGAACCAGCATTTGTTTATAGCTATTGTCTATTTCCATATCAAATCTCCATAATAAAAAAAGACCGCTACCTGATTACATCAATCAGATAGCGGCCCGGCCATCTATAAATCCTCCATAAGTCTTTTTGAACTTATGGACCCGTTTTTCACCTGAACAAATATATTTCCGCGCTGTAAAAGAACTTGATGTTTTTAATACCGCACAGATTAAAAAAATGCAAGCAGCTTATAAATCTTCTATACGTAACGAAGCTGCTAGTACCTAATTTGCCCAAGGATTCTGTTAATTTCGCGCAGGAGGCGTACGATTTCATGCTGACCATTCAGATAGAAGCGAGCCCGGCTGGCTTTTCTCCTTTCCACACGGACGGTGAAAATGTTTTCATTGTCCAGGCGGAATACATCTTCATCTGTCTCATCATCTCCGGCAAAAAACCCTTTCCTGCACCCTGTCTGATACATCAGCAATCTCAGAGCAGCACCTTTATCCGGGGCATCAACAGGAGTCAGGTTTTCGACACAGATACCGCTGATTCGCCGTGGTTGCGGTACCAGATGGTCGATTATGCGAAGAATCCGTACATGGGCGGCTTCGATGTCACCGGCGTGACGATAGTGAATGGATAACGTTGCGCCCTTATTCTCGATCACGATACCGGCACGGTCTTCAATCGGAAGCAGAACATCCAGTTGACATTGCCACAGGTTTGCCGTGCGGATAAATTCATTTTCTCTTTCTTCCCATCCCGGAAGCCCCTCCGCCCCATGGTTTCCGATCAGATAGCGAGGAGAGATACCAAGATGCAGCCGTGCATCTTTACGGGCACGGCCGGTAATGACCGCAACATCCGCATTCTCATTCAGGGTGGTAAATTCCTGCCGAATAGCCTCCGGAATCCAGATAGTACCGGGATATTGTGCGATGGGGGCCAGGGTGCCGTCGAGATCGAAGGCAAACATGGTGTTCCGGTCAATGAAACTTTTCATGGAAGTGAGGGCGGCATCCTCGAATAGATAGGTCAAATGTTCACTTACGCTCATAATTGAATGCCGATCCTTACCGCCAGTTTTTCGCGCTGTCTTATTTTGGAAGCATCAAGAAGCATCCTTCCTGCCCATCTGTATACATTGAAGTCGCGTACCATTGACCGCATGCTGCGCATCCGTTCCTGCTGTTCAAACTCGGGCATGGTGAGAGCCTGATAAAGGGCATCGGCCGTCTGTTCAATATGATAAGGGTTGACGATCAGGGCTTCATACAGCTCATGAGCCGCGCCGGTAAATTGGCTGAGCACTAGGACGCCTCTTTCGTCGTCACGTGCGGCTACATATTCTTTGGCAACCAGATTCATGCCATCGTGTAAACTCGTAACCATACAGACATCGGCGGCACGATAGTAGCGATTGACGTCTTCCGGTTCGTGATGCTCGACTTTCAGGTAAACCGGCTGATATGCCCCGCTGGAAAACCGCTGATTGATATGTGTGGCCAGCGCGCGAACACGGGCTTCGAACGCCTGGTATTCTTCAAGTACCGAGCGGGAAGGGGCGGCAATTTGGACAAAGGAAAATCGGCCGATCATCTCAGGATGGTTATCCAGAAGGCACTCGACAGCTCGTAAGCGTTCGAGGATTCCTTTTGTATAATCCAGTCTATCGACGCCGAGTCCCATTAGACAATTGCTGTCGATTTTCATGGTCCGCCGGATTTCTGCCCGGCAATCCTCTATTGACTGTTGACTTTCCTGCCACGGAGGCGGCCACTGAATAGAAATAGGATAGGCTTCCACGAGGGTCAGATTACCGCCGTGAAAAATGGTTGAAGATGCATGATCGACCCGCGTTTCCAGATACCGGTCGACAGTTTCCAGAAAGTTTTTGCAATGAAATGGTGTGTGGAAGCCAAGTATAGTGCTTCCCAACATTCCCTGGAGCAGTTCTTCCCTCCATGGGCAGATGCCGAATGATTCCGGATTGGGCCAGGGAATATGCCAGAAGGTGATAATGGTTGACTTGGGCAGGGCCTTGCGCAGCATGCCCGGCAGCAGAGCGAAATGGTAGTCCTGGACAAGAACAACGGGATCTTCCTTGTCAGCTTCCTTGACTACAGCATCGGCAAATCGCTGATTGATCGCTACATAATGTTTCCAGTCGCTGGTTCGGAAGATGGGACGCACATGAGCGATGTGGCAAAGCGGCCATAATCCCTCGTTGGCAAAACCATAGTAATAGCCCTTTTCCTCCTCTCGTGTCAGCCAAATGCGCCGAAGTGTGTATTGGGGATGCTCCGGTGGTATGCTGACATGATCTTTTTTGTCCACGACCTCACGATCGGCCGTGCCGCCGCCGTGGGCGATCCATGTCCCGGAACAAGCCTTCATAACCGGCTCGACTGCCGTCACGAGGCCGCTGGCCGGGCGATTAATTTCGATTCCTTCTTTTCCCTTCACGTGAATGTAAGGCTCACGATTGGAGACGACGAGAATCTGTTCCCCTGACAATTGTTTGTGGAGAAGGTTCTTCAAGGCATCCGGATTCCAGGAAATGGTGGCATCGTCGGCAAGGCGCCTTTCTGCATCAATTGTACGCAGCAGGGTGCGCAGATCTCCCATCAAAGGTTGCAGTTCAGAGTTGGAGTCTTTGGAAAAAGGTGTTGTAAAATTTTCCCCGCGCAAGAGCGCACGAACGCCGTTCATCCAGCCGCGCCAGCTCAGATGAGCTACCAGCACTGTAATAAGGGATATGACAAGGAAGAGAATAACAAATAGAAACACTATATATTTGCGCGTATCCGCGCTGCGGCTTTCTATAAAGCTCATGTCGTGAATGAGAAAAAGAGATCCCGAAGGTACTCCGGCGACAAGAACCGGTTTCACGGCGACATGAACCATTCCGCTGGGCAGTTTGAGAATAGACGGTTTCTCCGGCACCGGTGAAGCGGGAGACGGACAGGCGATATCGCCGGGAAACTTTTTTGTGCTGTAAAGCAATTTGCCCTGACTATCACAGAATCCCATGGCAAACAGCCTTTCATCCTGTACGGCCCGTCTCATCAGGGAATTAATCCTGGCTGTATTCCCTTGTTCTAAAAATTCCCCGAGAGGTTCCTGTATAGTATTGGCAATAAGCTGTGAACGCATATCAAGATCGCGAATAAACCAATGCAGGGTCAGTTTATCCACCAGCGGCAACAATGCGTAAGCCAGTATCGTCATTGCTATGACCAGAGGGACAATAAAACGCATAGTCAGCCGAAAAGATCCGTACTTTTTTCCCGATTGAGGACTCATTATATTTCCTCCTTTTAAAATGCGCTATCCCAGCGTTTACTGAGGCGTATAGCGGAATTGATCAGCCCTACCATGCTGTAAGTTTGAACAAAGTTACCCCATGGTTCGCCTGTGCGTGGATCAATATGTTCAGCAAGAAATCCGTGCCGGCTGCGGCGGGACAGAATATTTTCAAACAAAGTGCGGGCTTCGTCGCCACGGTTCAGTGCTGCCAGGGCATAGATATACCAGAAAGTGCAGACTACAAATGCGTTTTCCGGAACGCCGAAATCATCTGTCTCGGTGTAGCGGTAAATATAACTGCCGTGTCGGAGTTCCCGTTCAATGGCGGCCACCGTTTGGGGGAAGCGCGGATCATCGGCAGGCAGAAATCCAATGTCGTGGAGCAGGAGAAGACTGGCATCCAGCGTATCTCCATCAAATGAGGCGGTAAAAGACTGTTTTTTTTCACTCCACGCCCGCCGGCAGATCGTCTCATGGATTTGATCCGCATGGCTGCGCCAATAAACGGCGCGATCCGCAAGCCCCAGATGAACGGCAATTCTGGCCAGGCGGTCGCAGGCTGCCCAGCACATGACGCTGGAAAAGGTATGAATGCGCAAAACTTTTCTTGTTTCCCAAGGCCCTGAATCCGGCTGATCATGAACGGCCATGGCCATTTCACCCAGAGGCTCCAGTCGCGTGAAAAGCGGTACGCCCCCCCTGTGCGCAAGACGCCGGTCGAAAAAGACGTGAGCCACAGCCAGAATGGCTGAACCGTAAACATCGTGCTGAATCTGCTCGCAAGCCTGATTGCCGATCCGCACAGGTCCCATTCCCATGTACCCGGGCAAGCTTTCCATCTCGCACTCATCCAATCGTGCTCTGCCGTCGATGCCATAGACGGGCTGGATGCGGCCATTGGGAGTCCCTGCCACCACGTTGATGAGATAGCTTAAATAACGCTCCATCGTGTTCGTTGTGCTGAGACGGTTTAAAGCATTAACGACGAAATAGGAATCACGAAGCCAGCAGTAGCGGTAATCCCAGTTGCGTCCTGAACCGGGCGCCTCGGGAATCGATGTTGTCATGGCCGCAATGATGGCACCCGTGTCCTGGAAGGTATTCAGTTTCAGGGTAATGGCCGCGCGAATGACCTCCTCCTGCCACTCGAAGGGGATCGATAGATCTCTGACCCATTTACGCCAGCTGGCGATAGTTTCATCCAGAAAACGGCGCGAAAGCTCGTCGATGGCATCCGTGATGGTTTCGTCCGTGCTCAGTATTAGCGTGGCCGTAGTTTCGAGGAAAAAAGGGATTTCTTGAAGCACTGCAGTCACGGATATGTCTGTTGTCAGCCGCATAATCCAGGATGGCGCGACATAGCGGATATGATGACTGCCGTGGGTGATGGAGCAGCTTTGACTGCCGTATTCACACAGCGGCCGGACACGTACACAGATGCGTGGGGTTCCGTTGAGGCGGCGAATCTTTCGGATCAACATCATGGGCATGAACATGCGTCCATACTGATGAAAGCGGGGTGCAAAGTCCGTTATTTCGATAGCAGCTCCATGCTTGTCCGTCAGTCGGGTAACAAGGACAGCCGTGTTGGGCAGATATGACTGCTGCGCCGACACCTGATCCAGAAGTTCAACGGTGCAATAGCCCGAACCTTCTCCATCGGGATGTTCACGAAGGAGTGAACAGAATATCGGGTCACCGTCGAAACGGGGCAGGCAACTCCAGACAATTTCACCGCGCTCGTCTATCAGGGCGCCGATTTGACAATTGCCGATTAAACCGAGTTCAAGAGAATTTTTCATGACGTGTACCCCACAATGATAATCCGATTTTTTTACGACGCAAGTTCATTCCAGATGAGCGCTGCCGCCCCCAGAATGGCGCTTTTGCCTGGCTCCATTCCGGACAACATCAGCTTCACGGTGCCACGGTAGACACCGAACAGAGAATCGTCCATATATTGCTGAGTGGGCTTCAGTAGAAGATCTCCGGCCATGGCCATACCACCCGTGAGGAAGATTGCTTCGGGGCTCGTGTGGGCGACGGCATCGGCAAGCTTCAAACCCAAAATACGCGCTGTTCGATCAAATGCTTCTAATGCAATGATATCACCTTTCGCGGCCAATTCGAAGATCCGTCGCGCGGTCATTTCCTCATAACTCATCGCTCTCAGCGGGCTTGGATCGCATCGCTCAGCAAGCAGCATCAAAGTAGTTCTCACAAGACCCGTGGCCGACACGTATGTTTCAAGGCATCCCCGTTTTCCGCATTCGCACTGCCTTCCCGCCGGGTCCACTACGGTGTGTCCCAGTTCTCCTGCAAATCCACTATATCCATAGAGCAGGCGACCATCGACCACGATACCGCTTCCAAGACCAGTGCCCAAAGTAATGACTAGAAAGTGCTTCATCCCGCGGGCGTTGCCGAAAATCATCTCTCCAATGGTTGCGGCTTTTGCATCATTGGTGATGACTACGGGGAGATCGTAATACCTCTGGATTAATCCTACGAAATCAACAGAATCGCCCCAATTCAAATTTACGGCTTTCTCGATGGTTCCCCGATAATAATTGGCATTAGGGGCGCCTATCCCGATCCCACATAAGTGATGTGGGGATAGCAGATCTTCTCTGATCTCTTCAATCCGGTGATGAAGGCGGGTCACAAAGGTTTCCGCAGAATCATGAGCCTCCGTGGGCATGGAAGTGGCACCGATCAGAGTACCTTCTCGATCCACGAATCCAAAGGAAGTTTTTGTTCCTCCGATATCGATGCCTAGTACGAGATTTCTATCCGTCATATAGTTCTCACTGTATTTCTAGTTTTCGAAACTGATGCCAAGATTCTGTAAAATTAGAATGTTATCGCAGTCCAAGGGCGATTGCTTCATCTGTCCGGCTATTTATTCTATGGGAACATGATACACGGTAGGCGAATTCAATACAACCGCATATTTTAGGCAATTTAAACATTCATAGCTGTTTACTATTCTCTTTTGAAACAGTATCTATCGGTACATTAAATTCAGTTGATAAAATAAGTTTGGGTGCTATTTTTTGAGCGCCGAATATCTTAACCAGAAGTTTCATTGATCTATCAATTTCTATAAGATTATTTGCTGAAATTTCCTCTAATCCTGAAACAAGCAATCCCTGCACAACTTCCGGTGCTGATTTTACCAGATCATTTCCTTTATCTGTCAATCCAATCCAAACAACACGGCGATCGTCTTTAGATCGACGTCTTTCAACTAATTTCTGTTTTTCTAAACGATCAATGATGCCAACAACAGTGGTGGGGTGCAAATATAGCTTATTGGCAAGATCTGAAACATTAACCGGTGAACTTTCATGGATTGTTTTTATTGCCCAGAGTTGAGGACCCGTTATTCCGGTTTCTCTTTCAACTTTTTTGGATTGCTCATTTAAAATTTGAAATACTCGTCTCAAATTGTCGATAATGCTTGATATGGTAGGTTTTTTATCGCTCATGCCTTATCCTTTAAAAAAGTTCTTGCAATTTTGTAATAGCTGATATAGTTTGTATACAAATAATCAGTATAGATAGTATTATATGTTGTTGTTGTAGGAGGTTAGCATGAAAAAATATAAAAGTAAAGAACAATATTGCCAAACTGTTAATTTAAAGAGATTTTCAAAAAAGTATATTTTGATCATACCTGTTATTTTCTGTGCACTATTAAATAGTTCGTTAGCTCACGGACAAGAACTTATCCCTTTTCTTAAAGGAAAGTGGGTAGGAAAAGCATTGTATCAGGCAACTTCCACTGGCTTTACGTCGTCAAAGGATTCCATAAATTTCAATATTTCAGAACAGTCATATTTAGAATTTAAGGGAGATGCGGAAAGTATAAGAAATGGAAAAAAAACATCATGGGGTTTTGTCGGGTATTTAGGCGAAAGAGGTAGAAATATTTGTTTCATCAATCAGAATAATAAGAAAATTCTTGTAGGCTATGTAATTAATACAAGAAATTACAGTTCAATAAAACTTTATAGTTGGGACGAGGGAAACAATAGGGTAATTGTTTATTTACTACAAAAAATCGAGTCCGCTAATAATTTAAAAAGCAATAAGCAGCTAGGGACTAATAACTTCAAATCCATACAAACAGTAGATAATGAATTAAAAGCTTCACAGATATTCATTACCTCTGCAAATAATGAATTTAAAAAATTATGAGGAGGAAAATTGTGAAAATGAGAAAATCGATTATTTTTTTGAGTCTGATTGTTTTTGTTCTGGCTTACGCGGGATGTGCGGAAAAACATTTAACAAAGAGTGACGGGACCGCTTCTGCTCAAAACGAATCGGCAATCAAACAAACCGTGCAACCCGGCACTGCCGGAAAATCAGCGAAACAAGAGGCATCGGCAAAACAAAGTAATAGTAAAGAGCAAACAATGGGGGCACAGGCAGCGGAACAGATTGCAGCTGATCTGACGGATATTCATTTTGATTTTGATCAATATAGCATCCGTCCGGAAGACAGAAAAATTCTTTCCGGTCACGCCGACTTACTTTTGAAAAACAAGAAGGTCAAAATTGTCATTGAAGGAAATTGCGACGAGAGAGGAACTACGGAATATAATTTAGCGTTGGGGGACAAACGAGCACGAGAAGCAAAGAAATTCCTTGTTAATTCCGGTGTAAACCGAACAAGGATAAAAACAATTAGTTATGGCAAAGAGCGTCCTCTCGATCCTGATCATAATGAGGAAGCCTGGGCAAAAAATAGAAGAGATCATTTTGTAGTTAAATAATAGATATATTGGGATCACCATTAATCAACTGTCTGGGGGAAAATAGGTAGATACATTTTTAAAGCATGATATTTAATAAAATACTGAGAAGAATCTTGCCCCTCCTTTGCAATCGCGTCATCGATCTCCTTCGCAATCGCTGCATCGATGATAGCGGATTTCATAGCCCCGGAATGGAGCACCGGGGCTATGAAATATTGCAGCCATAAATATTATGCATTTGATCTAATGCATAAAAAAGAGGCAGTAGTTGAATGAAAAGATATATTCCGTAAGTGTATGAGGAAATCTTATATGAAAAAAATATTTGCCTGATGACAGCATTTGTCCTGATGAGTTTTGTTCTGACGAGTACCAATTGCTATGCAGCTGACAGCAAAATTGGTTTTATCAATCTACGGGAAATAATGAAAAACACGAATGCAGGCAAAAAAGCAGGTGAAGAATTCAAAAAATTATTTGATAAGAAGCGTGAAGGAATCGCTGCGGCGGAAAAAGACCTAAAAAAGATCAAGGACGAATTAGATAAGTAGGGTCCAATCATGACTGAAGATGCACGCCGGGGGGAAGGAACTACCTATCAAAAAAAATTACGCGATTATCAATTGTTGGTTGAGGATACTAATAAAGAACTGAAAGGACGGGATGAAGAAATCGCCCGTAAACTTCTTCCTCAAATTATGAAGGTCGTACGCAAAATAGCCGAAAAAGAAAAATATACTTTAGTAATCGATGTTGCCAGTATGCCGTTGCCCTATTATGCAAAAGAAAATGATTTCAGCAAAAAAGTAATAGAAGAAGTCAATAATCTTCCGAGCATTGGGAAATAGGTGTTTCGAGGGAAAGGACAGGGCAGCGACGATCCTGAGCATCCATCCCAGCACCTTAAGAGCGATAATGCATAAGCTCTAAATAGTTCGGCCTCAGACAAAAGAACCGGATCATACTGTCCATATCCCTTTAAAGCATCCCTCAATATATTGATGCTCCACCAAATACTGAGGCCAAACGAATCAATTCATGCTTTTGGACTGGCCTCTTTTATTAATTTAACCAACTGTTATTAAAGGATGAATCAAGGTTTATGATTTTTTTTCGCTCGTTGGCAAGTCACTTGCAACTATGATCGGAGAAATCACTATCAATCGGCTCAAAACGTAATAATTGAGTCCGGATGAGTCAAGGTCAGTAACTAAAGGAGGCAGAGCATGAATCTTATCAAGCATATTCTTGTTGTCAGCTGGTTGACCGAATATTGTAACAAAACGATAGAGTTTGGAATTTCATTATCCGGCAAATATAAAGCCGAACTTTCTGTAATTCACGTTATTGATACAACATGGCTTCAGGGGTGGAACGTACCCATGATGTCCATGGAACAAGAACATAAAAATGAGATGGAAAAGAATAAAGAAGAGTTACATAATATTGTCAGTGCGGAAAAAAAGAAGGGCATGATGATTAAAGAATTTGTCTCGGAAGGCATCCCTTCCGAGATTATCCTGAAACTAATAGAGGAAGAATCTATTGATCTGCTTATTCTCCGCAGTCACCAGGAAAGCCGCATGGAACGCATGCTTGTTGGCGGAAATAATGATGAAATCATCAAAGCAATGCCCTGCTCAATATTTCTTGTAAAACAAGAAATATGTGATGTGGATTTAAATAAGTCCACTATTTCTGTTAATTCAACTGGTGGTAAAAAACAAAAATAACGAAATGACCATCATCCTATTTTAAAAAAGGGAGGTTCCATGAATCAGCAGATATCCGATCAGGAATGGCAGCAGTTGCAGGATCACATAGAGGGCTTTTGGGGTCAGACTCTCGCAAACGATATGCAGAAAATCGAATACAAACCACTTTTTGTAGCCCTGTTGGAGATGCCGTCCGAAAGTAATCAGAACGAACTCTAGGCGAAGAGCAGGTGAAGGTAACTCGGTCATCGTAGGGGCATCAAATTCATCATCATGAAGTTGTCACAGACAATTGAGTCAATGTCTGGCTCCACAATGATGGAGAAGGGATGCCAACCCAGCAGTCAAATCGAAATATAGCTAAGGAGGATATTATGTTTGCACCAAAGAAAATATTAGTACCGACGGATTTTTCAGTTTATGCGGATAACGCGTTAAAGGAGGCGATAGACATTGCCAAACAAAACAAATCCATGATTTATCTTTTTCATGTAATTGATGATGGGTTTCAACAATGCGCAGTCGATTATTGTGTGGACGAAGGAACTGTTCAGAAAATTTATAAAGACAGCATAAAAAATGCAAAAGATAAACTGCAAAAGGAAGCTGAAAAAATTACTGATAACCACTCCAGTATAGAAATTGTTTATGATACAAAAAGAGGTGTCCCGTACGAAGAGATACTCAAAGAACAAGAAGAAAAAGGAATTGATTTGATCGTAATTGCTTCGCATGGGAAAACAGGCATTTTGAAAAATTTGCTGGGCGGTGTTGTCGATAAGATTATGAAAAGCGCCAAATGTCAGGTATTGCTGGTCAGGAATTAATCTCTGATTATGCCAATACTAGATCAAAGGGCGCTTTTTATTGGCATAATCAATCGGATCATCGATGGATAACATCACTGGACAGGGATGTTAGGGAAAAAAACAGTTTCTATTCATCACCGATCTATATCATTGCATCATTCAATGAGAACGGATGCTAATATGTCTGAACACACAAAGCCACCTGATTCGGATTCGGATGCTAATTTCCTCGGGTGGCAGGGAAAATTGTCGGGAGAACTTTTTCCGCTCTTCAACATTACTGTCGCGGATCAGCCATTGTATCAGTCTACAGTGAATGAAGCGACATTACGCAGGCTGCACCTCCGAGTTCCGCGAATCCCCTCTCCATATCCGGAGACGGAACCATCTCCATGGCATAATCTGGGGATCGAGTTGAATCATCCTAAGACCGCAAGAAAGGCAATTGAAATGGCCGGATTGAATTGCACCGTCGTGAAGAAGCCGCTAAAGTTGAAAAAGGGATTGAAGCAAGAAGCGTATGCGACAGTGCGAACGGATAACGATGACGTTCTGGGCCACGTCAAAGCGAGTTATGAACCAATTCAGAATATCGATGCTTTCACGTTCTTCGATACTTTAGTTTCTGAAGATAAGGCGATATACGAGACAGCCGGATTTTTTGGCAAGGGTGAATTTATTTGGATATTGGCAAAACTTCCAGGTTACATTAATGTCCATGGCAATGACATCGTCAATAAATATCTCTTGCTTACAAATAGTCATGACGGCAGTTCACATGTTCGAGTGAAACTTACTCCCATCCGTGTAGTCTGTAATAATACTTTGACGTCTGCATTGCAGGGAGCGGGAGATATTCAAATCATTCACACACCAAATGTAGAGCGGGATTTGGAACAAGCGGGTACAGTGCTCGGATTGTCAAATTACTTATATGAACAACTCAACGTTATGTTCAGCGGTATGGCGGCTAGGAAGATCACGGAGGTACAATTGCGGGAGTATGTGCAGGCACTGGTTCCTGATAACGAAGAGGCCGAGAACACTGTAAGAACCGAGAAGATCCGGAATAGCGTACTTCAGTTGCATGACTCCGGCCTAGGCGCACATCTGGCACGCGGAACATGGTGGGGGGCTTTCAACAGTGTAGCCGAATACACGGACCACATGATGTTGGGTGAAGATTCAACAACGCGATTGAATTCAATCTGGTTTGGTCGCGGAGAACAATTAAAGTTGAAGGCGTTCCGTTTAGCGGAGAAAATGCTGATGTGGCCTGAATCCGGGATTCAAGCGATCAACAAAGCCGGTGTGTTTTGAGTTCGAATTATCCCTACTTTTGTTGTTTGTGCTTTTCAGGGGGGTACGATGTGATGCGGTTATCATGGCAGGCAAGGATTCGTGATTTGTAACCGGCCAGTGTGGGATAAAGGTCGCAGGAGTGAAGATTATGAAGGACGACGCTAGAGGAAAGAAGGGCATCGTTACAACCCCGGTTATATAAGATTAATTTGGGTGCAGTACCAAACGTTTCCAACGCCGCCTGAGGAAAGCTGCGGTGCTGGAATAACAAAAAAGGAGGACGTGCTATGAAACTTAACATAAAGGCTTTCGGACTGACATTTGGGCTTCTATGGGGCTTCGGTTTGTTTTTCGGTACATGGTGGATGATAATTGTAGGGAAAGCATCGGGAGCGCCGACGCTTATAAGCAGCGTCTACATAGGGTACAGCATTACTCCAATAGGCAGCCTGGTAGGACTAGTCTGGGCTTTTTTCGATGGTTTAATAGGCGGCGCTATTTTTGCCTGGTTATATAACAAACTCAGTTCCAAGGAAAAATGAAATCCACAGAGAATGAAAATGCGTAAAAAGTGTTGAGGTATGACCTGAAATGGATATGAACTAACAATCTGCAATTTCGCGTGGTTTTCTTCAAATCAAATAGCAGGGGAAAAATAATGAAAGAGAATCCTTTGAAAAAAATAGAAGCGCTCGGGCAGTCCATCTGGCTGGACTATATTCGGCGAGATCTGATCACCAGCGGCAGGCTCAGGCGTCTGATCGAGGAGGATGGACTGCGGGGGATGACCTCGAACCCATCTATCTTTGAGAAGGCAATAGCGGAAAGCAACCTTTATGACCGAGACATTCGTGACATGGCTCTCAATAAGAAAGATGTTAAAGCAATCTATGAGGCTCTTAGCCAACGTGACGTGCAAAGTGCCTCCGACGAGTTCCGGCCTCTTTATGACAGGACTGACGGTAAAGATGGATATGTCAGTCTGGAGGTCAACCCTCATCTGGCGCATGACACCAAAGGTACAATTGAGGAAGCCCGCCGATTGTGGGCTGCACTGAACAGGCCCAACGTTTTAATCAAAGTCCCGGCGACGTCCGATGGTCTGCCTGCCATCCGTCAACTCATCAGTGAAGGGATCAATGTCAATGTGACGTTGCTCTTTGGGCTGCCTCGTTATCGACAGGTTGCTGAATCATTCATTGCAGGTCTCGAAGCGCGCGCAGATCAAGGGAAGCCTGTGAACCATATAGCCTCGGTGGCTAGCTTCTTTTTAAGCCGTATTGACACCCTGGTGGACCCGCTGCTGGAGAAATTCATCGAGCCAGGCGATAAAAAGACGGAAATTGCGAAGAAGGTGCATGGACAAGTAGCTATATCGAGCGCTAAGGCGGCTTATCAAATCTACAAGGAAATTTTCGACAGTGATAGATTTAAGAAACTGGCTGGTAGTGATGCGCGTGTACAGCGGCTGCTCTGGGCCAGCACAAGTACCAAAAACCCCGACTACAGCGATGTAAAATACATTGAAGAGCTAATAGGTTCGGACACGGTAAACACAGTCCCGCTTGAAACGATCAACGCTTACCGTGATCATGGCGATCCGCAATTACGCCTCGCTCAAGATGTCGGGGAAGCCAACTGGATAATGGCACAATTACAGGAACTCGGAATCAGCATCGATAAGGTGACTCAACAGCTTGAAGACGAAGGCGTCAAGAAATTCGATAAGCCATTCGACAAGCTGATGGAGGCCTTAACAAAAAAGTCATTAGAGTAATTAAAGGGAGAACGATGAAAATAAGCCCTTATGCGGGAAAACCTGCAGAACCAGCAATGCTGGTGAATGTGCCTGGGCTCGTCACGGCTTATTACACTGAAGTGCCAGATCCGAAGGTTTCGGCGCAACGGGTTGCGTTTGGCACCTCAGGACATCGGGGTTCAGCCTTCGACAAAACATTCAACGAAGGGCATATACTCGCCATCAGTCAGGCCATTTGCCTGTATCGAAGGAAGTACCAGGTTGATGGTCCACTGTTTCTCGGCATGGACACACATGCCCTTTCAGCGCCCGCTCTTGCCAGCGCGCTTGAGGTGCTGGCGGCCAATCATGTGGAGGTCATGATTGCGGATAAAGATGAATACACTCCAACACCGGTAATCTCTCATGCCATTCTCAAACATAACCGCGGGCGCAAGACAGGACTTGCCGATGGCATCGTCATCACGCCCTCACACAATCCGCCCCATGACGGCGGTTTCAAGTACAATCCGCCAAACGGCGGGCCGGCGGAATCCGCTGTCACCGCCTGGATCGAGGCGAAGGCAAACGAGTTTCTCGAGAAGGATCTTCTGAGTTTGAAAAGGATTTCTTTTGAGAAAGCTCTTCACGCCCCCACTACGCACCGGCACGACTATCTCAATACTTACATTGCTGATCTCGCCAATGTGCTCGACATGGACGCCATTCGCGGCGCGAAAATCAGCATGGGAGTCGATCCGCTCGGCGGCGCCGGAGTCCACTACTGGGGACCGATTGCCGAACGCTACGGGTTGAACCTGACAGTCGTCAACGAGGCTGTTGATCCGACTTTCCGTTTCATGACTGTGGATTGGGACGGCCAGATCCGCATGGACCCATCTTCACCCTACGCGATGCAGAGATTAATCGGCCTGAAGGATCGCTTCGATATCGCTTTTGCCTGCGACACTGACCACGACAGGCACGGGATTGTCACCAAGAACGGGGGGTTGCTTGCTCCCAATCACTACCTATCTGTCGCTATTTTCTATCTTTTCCAACAGCGGACGAAGTGGAGTAAAGAAGCGGCAGTCGGCAAGACGGTGGTGAGCAGCCGGATGATAGATCATGTCACAGCGAAGCTGGGTCGTAAACTTTACGAAGTGCCGGTTGGCTTCAAATGGTTCGTTGATGGCCTGCTCGACGGCTCACTGGGCTTCGGTGGGGAAGAGAGCGCGGGCGCGTCTTTCGTTCGTCTGGATGGCAGCGTCTGGACGACGGACAAAGACGGAATTGTCCCGGCTTTGCTTGCAGCAGAGATCACAGCACGGATGGGCCGCGATCCCGGAGAAATCTACCGTGAACTCACACGCGAGTTTGGAGAGCCTGCTTATGCCCGCGTTGAGGCACCATGCACTCCGGATCAAAAGGTTCTTTTAGCGAAAATATCATCCCAGCAGGTTAAGATCACCGAACTGGCGGGCGAAAAAATCCGGACCATCCTCACCCACGTGCCGGGCAACGGCGCGCCCATCGACGGACTGAAGGTAGTAACCGAGAGCGGATGGTTCGCGGCGCGTCCGTCAGGGACCGAAGACATCTACAAGATATATGCGGAGAGCTTCCGTGGAGCGGATCATTTGCGTAGTATCCTGGAGGAAGCACAGACAATCGTCAACGACGCTCTTGCGGAAGGAGTGTCGCCAGGAAATAGCTTGAGGAAAAAACATGATTGAACAGAAAAATGCGCGTGATAATGCGCTGCAGCTGCACGCTGTTGCCGACGCTGAGCTGGAAAGGCTTCAGCACAAATCATTCAGCTACTTTCTGCATGAGACGAATCCGGACAACGGGCTGGTGATCGACAAGAACGCATCGGATTGGCCTGCCAGTATTGCCGCTACCGGCTTAGCGCTGGCGGCTTACCCGGTGGCCGTCGAGCGCGGATATATGTCGCGTGCCGCGGCGGTAAAACGAACGCTGATCACGTTGCGTTTTTTCTGGAACAGTCCGCAAGGTCCCGAACCCGACGCTACTGGCTACCAGGGATTTTATTATCATTTTCTTGACATGAGGACCGGCCGGCGCGCCTGGCAATGCGAACTGTCAACAGTAGACAGCGCTTTTTTGCTGGCAGGTGCGTTAGCTGCGGGAGTTTATTTTGATAAGGATACGGCCGACGAGCATGAAATCCGCACCCTCGCCGACGCGCTTTATCGCCGTGCTGATTGGCAATGGGCGCAAAACCTTGGCACAACGGTTACGCATGGCTGGAAGCCCGAAAGCGGATTTCTCGGATACCGTTGGGAAGGCTACGATGAGGCGATGTTGTTGTATGTCCTGGGACTGGGATCTCCCACTCACCCGTTGCCCGAGAGCTGCTACACCGTGTGGACTTCGACTTACCGGTGGGAAGGTTGTTACGGATATGAATATCTTTACGCCGGGTCGTTATTTACGCACCAGCTCTCGCATGTTTGGATCGACTTTCGAGGCATTCAGGACGCGTTCATGCACAACAAGGGCATCGACTATTTCGAGAACAGCCGTCGCGCGACTTATGTGCAACAGCAGTATGCGATGGACAACCCGCTCAAGTTCGTGGGCTATGGCCGCAATTGCTGGGGAATTACCGCAAGCGACGGCCCCGGCCCGGACACGATCAAGGTAAACGGCATCGAGCGCCAATTTTTCGATTATCTGGGGCGCGGTGTTCCGTATGGGCCCGACGACGGCACCATCGCGCCGTGGGCGGTGGTAACATCACTGCCGTTCGCGCCGGAGATCGTACTGCCCGCGATCGACTATCTGGTACACGAGATCAATTGGAAAATGGACCACCCCTATGGCTTCAAGGCGACATTCAATCCGACCTACCCGGTAAAGTCGAGCAATCCCTTTGGCTGGGTATCATCATGGCATTACGGGCTTAATCAAGGGCCGATTGTTTTGATGATCGAAAACTATCGTAGCGGCTTATTGTGGCGATTGATGCGAAACTGCCCTTACATTGCCAGCGGCTTGCGGCGTGCTGGTTTTAGCGGGGGGTGGTTATGAACCCTATGATTGTGAACAGCCCCACAGAAGCATTGGTACGCGTTTTGAATGGCGCCGCCACACCACTACCGATAGTGCAGTTGCTGTCGAACGGTCGATACCAAACGATGATCACGAACGCGGGAGGCGGCTATAGTCGTTGGAAGGACATCGCGGTCACGCGCTGGCGCGAGGATACTACGCGCGACAATTGGGGCATGTTCTGCTATCTCCGTGATGTGGCGAACGGCGCGTTCTGGTCAATTACCTATCAACCAACACTCAACCCATCGGCAGCCTATGAAGCAAAGTTTTTGGAGGCGTGTGCGATCTTCCGGTGTTCTGAACAGGGTATAGATGCTCACACGGAGATTGTCGTTTCGCCGGAGGATGACATCGAAGTACGGCGAATTGGCATCACGAACCGCTCAGGAGCACGCAAGGTAATCGACCTGACGAGTTATGCGGAAGTGGTTCTCGCATTGGCTGCTGCCGATGCTGCGCATCCCGCTTTCAGCAATCTTTTTGTCCAGACGGAGATCGTCTGTGAGCAGCAGGCAATCCTGTGTAATCGCCGGTCCGGCGCTGCCGACCATGCGTCACTGTGGATGTTTCACCTATTTGTTCCCAGTGAGTCGTTTCCGGGCGACATCTCGTATGAAACGGACCGGATGCGTTTCATTGGCCGCGGAAATACGCTTGTCAATCCACAGGCGATGCTTAATGTCGCGGCGCTGTCGGGCAGCGAGGGTTCCGTACTTGATCCAATTGTCGCTATCCGATGCCGGATGACACTGGAGCCGGAACAATCGGCTACAGTTGCTTTCATCACCGGCATCGGTGAGACACGTGACGCATGCTTGAAACTCATCGAAAAATACCAGGATACGCATTTGACCGATCGCGTCTTCGGCCTGGCATGTACGCACAGCCAGTCGATCATGCGGCAGCTCAATGCGACCCAAGCCGACGCACAACTCTATGGCCGACTCGCCGACTCTATTATTTACGCCAATGCTTCATTGCGCGCCGATCCTGACATTATTATCAAGAACCACAGGGGGCAATCCGGTTTATGGGGCAATTCAATTTCCGGGGATTTACCGATCGTGCTGTTGCAGATAGGGGAACCTGCCAATATCGATTTGGTGCGCCAGTTATTGCAGGCCCATGCTTACTGGCGTTTAAAGGGACTGACAGTCGATCTGGTGATCTTCAGTTCAGAAGGTGCCGGCAACCGGCAATCGCTTCACGATCAGATCGTGAAGCTGATCGCCACTGGCGCCGAAGCCGATCTTAGCGATAAGCCGGGTGAAATATTCGTTAGACTTGCAGGGCCTTTGTCCAGCGAGGACATGATTTTGCTTCAGTCGGTTGCTCGCGTGGTGCTCGATGACAGAGGTGGCACGCTTGCGGAACAGATCAACCGGCGCAGCCTTGCTGACGCCGTTGTTCCGCTTTTTATACCAGTTCGACCCCCGCACACAGAGCCAGCGGCGGACATCGAGCCTTCTCATAGCGATCTGATGTTTTACAACGGGTTTGGCGGATTCACACCTGATGGAAGCGAGTACGTCGTTACGATCGCACCCGGCCAGATGACACCGGCGCCGTGGGTGAACGTACTAGCGAATCCATCATTCGGCACCATCGTTTCGGAAAGCGGCTGCGCCAACACATGGAGCGAGAACGCGCAGGAGTTTCTACTCACGCCCTGGTCGAACGACCCCGTAAGCGATTCCGGCGGCGAAGCCTTTTACCTCCGGGACGAAGAAAGTGGACACTTCTGGTCGCCTACGCCCTGGCCCTGCCGTGGAGATGGATATTACGTTTGCCGGCACGGATTCGGCTACAGCGTGTTCACCCATACAGAGGATGGTATTGACTCCGAACTGTGGGTTTATGTGTCGTTGGATGCACCGATCAAGTTCGCGGTGTTGAAGGTGTGCAACAAGTCAGGCCGTTTGCGCCGCCTCTCCGTCACCGGATACATTGAATGGGTGCTGGGAAACCTGCGGCCAAAATCGATGATGCATGTGATCACGGAGATGGATCCCCTTATCGGCGCGCTCTTGGCTCGTAACGTATACAACGAGGAGTTCGGCGCACGGGTTGCTTTTTTCGATGTGGACGATGCGACGCGAAGTTTCAGTAGCGACAGGACTGAATTCATTGGTCGAAACGGAACGCTAACTAATCCAGCTGCGATGTCGTCGTCGCGTCTTTCCGGCAGGGTAGGCGCGGCACTTGATCCCTGTGCCGCAATCCAGGTCCCATTCGAGCTGGCCGATGGGCAAGAACGCGAGATCATTTTCAGGCTTGGGGTAGCTCGAAACGGCGATGATGTGCGCCAGGTGGTGCAGCGTTTTCGAGGATCTGCTGCAGCGCGTAGCGCGCTCGAAGTCGTCAAGAAATACTGGAAGCACACCCTCGGAGCGGTACACGTGGAAACGCCCGATCCATCCATCAATTTGCTGGCCAACGGCTGGCTGGTCTATCAAACCATGTCTTGCCGTCTGTGGGGACGGAGCGCGTTTTACCAGTCATCGGGCGCTTTCGGTTTTCGCGATCAGCTGCAGGACGTGATGGCACTCGTTCACACCGAGCCGGGCCTTGTTCGTGCGCATTTGCTCCTCTGCGCATCTCGTCAGTTCAAGGAAGGCGATGTCCAGCATTGGTGGCATCCCCCGATGGGCAAGGGTGTTCGTACCCGTTGCTCGGATGATTTCCTTTGGCTGCCATTGGCGACGTGCCGCTATGTTTCGAATACCGGTGATACCGGCGTACTGAATGAGTCCATCCATTTTCTGGAAGGCAGGCCGCTCAAGCCGGAGGAAGAATCGTATTATGAACTACCCGGCCGGTCAGCCGAAACAGCGACGTTATACGAGCATTGCGTGCGGGCAGTACAAAGGGGCCTTTGCTTTGGCGGACACGGCCTGCCGCTCATGGGTACCGGTGACTGGAACGACGGTATGAACAAAGTGGGAGCGCAGGGTAAAGGCGAAAGCATCTGGCTGGGGTTTTTCCTTCATGACGTGCTCATGCAATTTGCTAATGTTGCAAAGCTGCATGGCGATCCGGTTTTCGTCGAACTTTGTCACAAGGAAGCGGCACAGCTTCGTCGGAATATCGAACAGCACGGCTGGGATGGTAAATGGTACCGCCGCGCCTACTTCGACGACGGTACGCCGCTGGGATCGGCAAGTAACCCCGAATGCCAGATTGATTCGATTGCGCAAAGCTGGTCTGTTTTATCCGGGGCGGCTGATGCCGAACGCTCGTGCATGGCCATGGAAGCTCTCGACAAGCATCTTGTGCATCGTGATGACGCAGTGATCCAGTTACTGACACCGCCATTCGACAAATCGACTCCAGATCCCGGTTATATAAAGGCATATGTTCCCGGCGTTAGAGAGAATGGCGCGCAATACACCCATGCGGCAGTCTGGGCAGTGATGGCATTCGCCGCCATGGGTGACAACCGTAGCGCATGGGAACTATTGTCGATCATCAATCCGATGAACCATGCAGGGAGCGCCGAGTCGATTGCCATTTACAAGGTAGAGCCGTATGTCGTCGCATCCGATGTTTATGCGCTGTCGCCACATACTGGCCGCGGTGGCTGGACCTGGTACTCAGGTTCGGCGGGCTGGATGTACCGGTTGATCGTGGAATCAATTCTGGGACTGCGGCTCGAGGCAGACAAGCTATATATCGAACCTTGTATTCCTGCACACTGGGCGTCGTTCAAGATGAATTATCGGTATCGAGAGACGGTTTATCAAATCATGGTATGTCAAATGATGGCAGCGGACGGCGTGACGCTGTTGATGGTCGATGACATTGAGCGGCATGACCTTGTAATCCCTTTAGTTGACGATCGGCAGAAACACGAAGTCGATCTACGAGTTTGTGTTGCACACAGTTAGGGAGTATAGCGGGGATTAGATTTCGAATAGATGAATGAAAAACGGTATGGAAAAGGAGACCAGATGAGAAAAAAGACCGGGATTGAATATTTGTTTGTGGATATTGGCGGCGTGTTGCTCACCGACGGATGGGGTCACGCGTTCCGCAAACTGGCGGACAAGGCGTTCGACCTGAATCCGGAAGAGATGGAAACCCGGCATAGCCAAGTCCTCGATACTTACGAGTTAGGCAAGCTCACCATTGAGGAATACCTCAGGTGGGTGGTGTTCTATGAGGCGCGGTCGTTTACTCCGGCTCAGTTTCGGGAATTCATGTTCGCCCAGTCTAAGCCATATCCCAAAATGATCGAGTTGGTCCGCCGCCTTAAAGCAAAGTATGGATTGAAGATTGTCGTGGTCAGCAACGAAGCACGGGAACTGAATGCGTATCGGATTCGAAAATTCGAGCTGGACGGGTTTGTGGATTCTTTTATTTCTTCCTGCTTCGTCCACCTCCGCAAGCCCGACGCGGACATTTTTCGGCTTGCTCTGGATATCGCTCAGGCGAAAGCCCCGCAGGTAGTCTATATCGAAAACACCCCGATGTTCGTTCAGGTCGCGGAAGGTTTGGGGATTCGAAGCATTCTTCATACGGATTATGTATCCACATGCGCGAAACTGGCTTCGTTCGGATTACTAAACGACGAAGGAGTCATCCATGAAACCGGTTAACCCACGCATCCTAACAATCAATGGCGGCTCGTCGAGCATCAAGTTCGCAGTGTTTGAGGCTGCTGATCCACTTCGACGGATTATAGAGGGTGGGATTGAGCGGATTGGACTGCCGGAGGCCACGTTTGTGGTAAAAGGCTTGAATCAGACGGATAACTTCTCGCGGTTGGTTGCGGCGACGGATCACATGGTAGCGGTGGGCATTCTGTTGGATTGGATCGAGAAACGCAGTAGGTGTGATGCATTGACCGCGGTGGGGCATCGTGTGGTGCATGGCGGGCCGAAGTATAACAAGCCGCAGCGAATCACAACCGAAATGGTCAAGGAGTTACAACAGCTTCAGCCATTCGATCCTGAGCATCTGCCGGAGGAGATCCTGTTGACTGAGGCATTTCATCGCCGATTTCCCGACCTTCCCCAGGTGGCGTGCTTCGACACGGCCTTTCATCATGGCCTGCCGCGCGTGGCCCGGTTGCTGCCTATTCCGCGCCGTTACGAAGCGCAGGGTGTGCGGCGGTATGGGTTTCACGGGTTGTCATACGCGTTTCTCATGGGAGAACTTACACGCCTGGCCGGAACAGAAGTGGCACAAGGCAGGGTCATCCTTGCCCACCTTGGCAACGGCGCAAGCCTAGCGGCTGTGCATAACGGCAAATCTATGGACACAAGCATGAGCTTTACCCCTGCAGCCGGGGTGCCCATGAGTACACGCTCCGGCGATCTCGATCCCGGACTGGTTTGGTATCTGGCAAGCACCGAAAAAATGAGCGCTAAGCAATTCAATGAGATGGTCAATTTCCAGTCTGGGTTGCTCGGCGTGTCGGAGACCAGTTCCGACATGCGTGACTTACTCGACAATGAAACTAAGGACGTGCGGGCGGCGGAGGCGGTTGCGCTATTTTGTTACCAGATCAAGAAATGGATTGGCGCATTCGCAGCGGCGTTGGGCGGACTGGATACGCTGGTGTTCGCCGGCGGCATCGGCGAGAAGGCACCTGTAGTCCGCACGCGGATTTGCGATGGGCTGGGATTTCTGGGAATAGAACTCGAAGAAAAGCGGAACGCAGCAAATGATGGTGTGATTTCCACGGTGGCCAGCCGAGCCATGGTCCGTGTCATTCACACAGACGAGGAATGGATGATTGCCAACACGGTCTGTAGTGTTTTGGGTATTAAAATTAAAAAGGAACCTGATTATGAAAACAAAAAAAGTGTCTGAAAGGAACATTGTCGTGAAGATAAAAAAAGGAGTTAAGGAGAACATCACCGTGGCGACAAAGAAGATGAAGAAAACAGATGAACCGTTGTCGCCCGATCTGCTGCGAAAGATGAACGCCTACTGGCGTGCCGCGAACTACCTCTCGGTCGGTCAGATTTATCTCTACGACAATCCGCTGCTTCGGGAGCCGCTGAAATTGTCGCACGTGAAGCCGCTGGTGGTCGGGCACTGGGGAACGACGCCGGGCCAGAGCTTTATCTATGTGCATTTGAACCGGGTCATCAAGAAGTATGACCTGGATATGTTCTACATTGCCGGACCCGGTCACGGCGGCCCGGCGATTGTGGGCAATGTTTACCTCGAAGGCACTTGGAGTGAAGTTTATCCGAACATCACACAGGACGAAGCCGGGCTGAAAAAGTTGTTCATGCAGTTCTCATTCCCCGGCGGGATTTCCAGCCATGTGGCACCGACGACGCCAGGATCTATTCATGAAGGCGGTGAACTGGGCTATTCACTCAGCCATGCTTTCGGGGCCGCATTCGACAATCCCGGCCTGATCGTCGCCTGCGTCGTCGGCGACGGCGAAGCGGAGACGGGTCCTTTGGCAACCTCATGGCAGTCCAACAAGTTTCTCGATCCGATCACCGACGGTGCCGTGCTGCCGATCCTGCACCTCAATGGCTATAAGATTTCGAATCCAACCGTCTCGGCCCGCATCGAACATGAGGAACTGAAACAATTTCTGCGTGGCTGCGGTTGGACGCCGTACTTTGTGGAAGGCGATGAACCGGAAAATATGCATCAACTCATGGCGGGTACTTTGGAAAAAGTCATTGAGGATATTCAGCAAATCCAAAAAAATGCACGGGACAAGAACGACACCACCCGGCCGCGCTGGCCAATGATAGTACTCAAATCACCCAAAGGCTGGACGGGACCGAAAATCGTCGATGGTTTGGAAATCGAGGGCACGTTCCGAGCGCACCAGGTGCCGATCATCGTGGATTCCGAGCATCCCGATCATATCTTGCAACTAGAAAGTTGGATGAAAAGTTACAAAGCAGAAGAACTCTTCGATGAGAATGGCCGGCTCATGCCGGAATTGGCCGAGTTGGCGCCAAAAGGCGACCGGCGGATGGGGGCCAATCCTCACGCCAACGGCGGCATTCTGCTGCGCGACCTGCGCATGCCGGACTTCCGCGTCCACGCCGTGAAAGTGCCTTCGCCCGGCGCCGTTGACGGCCAGGATACGCTCGTGCTGGGCAAGTTCCTGCGTGACGTGGTCAAACTGAATCAGGATCAGCGAAATTTCCGGATATTTGGCCCCGATGAAACGCTTTCGAATCTTTTGGGCGCTGTTTTTGAAGAAACCAATCGTCAGTGGGACGCCCGAACAGTAAAGAATGATGAATTCCTCGCGCCCGCCGGACGCGTGCTGGATTCGATGCTTAGTGAGCACCAGTGTGAGGGTTGGCTGGAGGGTTATCTGCTCACCGGACGGCACGGACTGTTCAACAGTTATGAGGCCTTCATTCGCATCATCGATTCGATGTTCAGCCAGCACGCCAAGTGGCTGAAGGTTACCTTGGAACTGCCCTGGCGCCGGAAGATCGCGTCGTTGAATTATCTGCTCGCCTCCCATGTCTGGCAGCAGGATCACAACGGCTTCACTCACCAGGATCCAGGTTTCCTCGACCATGTCATCAACAAGAAGGCCGATATTGTGCGCGTTTACCTTCCGCCCGACGCCAACTGCTTGTTGTCGGTTTTCGATCACTGCCTGAAGAGCCGGCACTATGTGAATGTGGTGGTTGCAGGAAAACACGCACTGCCCCAATGGTTAACTATGGAAGAGGCGGTCGTACATTGCACGGAAGGAATCGGTATCTGGCAATGGGCCAGCAACGACAAGGGCGCCGAGCCGGATGTGGTCATGGCCTGTTGCGGAGACACGCCTACGCTGGAGATATTGGCTGCCGTTTCTATCCTTCGCCAACATTTGCCCGGCCTGAAAATCAGGGTAATTAATGTCGTCGATCTCATGAAACTGCAGCCGCAAGCCGAGCACCCGCATGGGCTCTCCGAAACGGATTACGATGCGCTCTTCACGAAAGACAGGCTTGTTATCTTTGGCTTTCATGGATACCCCTGGTTGGTCCATCGGCTAACCTACCGCCGTACTAACCACAACCTGCACGTCCGGGGCTATGTGGAAGAGGGCACGATCACAACAGCCTTTGACATCAGGGTGCAAAACAAGATGGACCGCTTTCATTTGGTGCAAGACGTGGTTGATCGGTTACCGCAGTTGGGCGACAAGGGGGTCTACTTGAAGCAGACGATGCAGGACAAGCTCGTCGAACATAAGCAGTATATCGACAAGCACGGTCAGGACATGCCGGAGATCCGGAACTGGAAATGGAGCAACCCCAAATGAATGAGCATATCCCGCAACTCACGAAACCACCGGAATGGCAAAGCCGGAGTCACATCAAACTTTACCGAGGAGGAAAAAGATGAAAAGATTAATGACCGTTTTAACATTTTTGTTTGTTTTTAATATCCCGGCTTTTGCCCAGATGGGCAACGGTCAAGGTGGTGGCATGATGGGTGGGGATTCGTGGGGTTCGAGGTGGGGAATGGGATACGGCTACGGCTTCGGATGGATATTGGTGGTCATTATCGTGATTCTTGTTATTTTTGGTATCGTTTATATGATCAAACGTAAATAAAAATCTGAAAAGGAGAGATGATACAATGAAAAAATCAATAGCGGCTTCAATTTTGGCTATCGTCGTGGGTGTTGCCTTTATTTCCTGTGATGCCAATACTCAAGGGGGGCCTGGTATGATGGGCGGCGGAACGGGGTGGGGAACGGGAGCCTTTCGTTCTAACGGAGAACGCATCTATTTCACCGCAACGAGCGATCGCGGTACGGCAATCACATACAAAGGCGGTCCGAGTGAGAGCGGTTGGATGATGATGAGAGGGCAATTGGCATGTGTTTCATGCCATGGTCCGGATGGGCGGGGTGGCAAACATTCCATGGGGATGATGCAGGTGATGGATGCCAAAGACATACGCTGGAAAGTTTTGCAACCCGAATTCAATGCGGAAAAATTTCGATTGGCGGTAGTAAAAGGTCAGGACCCCGATGGCACACAGTTGAAACAGGACATGCCGCGCTGGAATATCGGCAAAGATGATTTGACCGACCTGATTGCTTTCCTAAAAACGTTACATTAAGTCTATAACACGGGCCGGGCAATGTACCGACAGGCAACGGGTAATGGTTTTAATGTTCATATGGCTGGAATTATCTTTAGTGGCTATCCTTGTGTTCCGGTTACTGCCGGTTAGCCGGGCCGGGAAAAATATCAAGGGGGAGTATCTCATGAAAAGAATTCTTGGATGTGTTGCGGTTGTATTACTTCTGGGAGTAGTTCCTTTATTGGCCCAGAATTTCGAGGGGAACGAATATAAGAAAGGAAAAACACTTTACAAGAATGAATGCCAGTTTTGTCATGGCATGAGGGGAGACGGGAAAGGACCGGCGGCTGAATCCCTCCTGATGCATCCTGAAGACTTCACCACCTCCGAGTTTTGGCAGGACGATGTTGAGAAAAAAATAGATGCAGAGAAAAAAATCGAAGATACAATCAAAAAAGGCAAGGAAATGATGCCGGCATTTAATCTGGAATCCGGTGAGATAATAGCCATCGTCTTGTATATGTCTAATACCTTCAAAAAAAAATCTCAAAGCAATAACTTAGGGAGGGATGAAAAATGATCGGTGAAAAACCAAGAAAAGTATTCTTTCTTCTCATAATATTCTTTTTTCTTATAGTGTTCGAGTTATTGCAACTTTTGCCGTTAAACACCGCCCAGGCAGTACCGAGTTTTAAGAGGCAAACAGGGATATCGTGTAATCAATGCCATACTGTATTCCCGGAATTGACGCCCTTTGGACGAAGCTTCAAACTTGGCGGTTATGTCATGAGCAAGACCGGCAAGTCCTATGAATTTCCTCCGCCGTTGTCGGGCATGATGCAGGCATCTTATACAGACGCCAAGGGGCTGACTTCCGGGGTTGCTCCTTTTGATTCCAACAACCGGGAAACAGATGGACTAAATCTGCCGCAGCAGTTGAGCTTGTTTTACGGAGGCCGAATCTACGATAAGATAGGCGCCTTTGTGCAGGGAACCTATGATGGTGTCAGCAATAAAATATTCCTGGACATGACAGACATACGTTATTCCAACAACACCATTGTGTGGGATAAAAATCTAATTTACGGGATTACTCTCAATAATAGTCCGACAGTACAAGATATCTGGAATACCACTCCGGCGTGGAGGATCCCTTTTGCTTCTTCAAGTGTTGCCCCAACGCCTGCCGCAGGGGCGATCATCGACGGGGCTTTAGACCAGCAAGTAGGCGGTATCGGCGCCTATGCCTTCTGGAACAATTTGATTTATCTGGGAGCGGCTGTTTACCGCACAACCAACGACGGCATTACCAGACCATTGGGTGTGGGCACCGTTACTGAGCAGGTCGTGGATGGTGCAGCCCCCTACTGGCGTCTGGCATTGGAAAAACGGTGGAAAAATCACTTCTTTACTGTAGGCACTTACGGCATGCAGGTTGATATCTTTCCCTCCGGGAACAACAGTGGGCCGGCAGACCGCTTTACAGATATCGCCTTTGGCGCGCAATATCAGTACATGGGGACTATTGAACCGGAAGACATACCAGGCATTGACGACGAACATAAGGCTAAGGCGGGAAAGTATATTATAACAGCGCACGCTACCTGGATTCATGAGAACCAGGACTGGAAGGCGAGCTTTCCCCTTGGGAATACGGCAAATCCCTCTGACTTGCTGAATACATTCAGAATGGACCTGAATTATTACTATAGGAGCCCGCTGGGTGATATTGGTGGATCAATGGGCTATTTTTCCACAACCGGCGAGACAGATTCACTGCTTTATTCTTCTAATCCTGTTGACGGAAGCAGAACGGGCAGTCCTGACAGCGACGGTTTTGTTCTTGAGGCGGGTTATCGACCGTGGGATATGACCAAGATTTCCATTCAGTATACAATTTATAACAAGTTCAACGGCGCTTCTTCGAACTATGATGGATTCGGCCGGAATGCTTCCGATAACAACACGCTCTATGTTGTCGTCTGGCAAATGTTTTAATCCATGCGTTTCATGGAATGCTAAGCGGATAATGGTTATCGACAGAGTATAACTAAATATTCATTTCCGGCACACACAGGAGGATAAATGGAACATCATAACCATTCGGAACACCAGCAAGATAAAATGGGGCACAATATGCACGAAGGAAACGCCATGACCGGGTCTAAAGGCGGCAACCACAACGACCACCATGCCCACATGGCGGCGGATTTCCGGAAACGGTTCTGGATTTCGCTTATTCTGACCCTGCCAATTCTTGTCCTCTCGCCGATGCTGCAAACGCTGGTGGGCCTGAGGGAAATCATTCATTTTCCCGGCGACATCTATGTCTTATTCGTTTTTTCTTCTGCGGTATTCTGGTATGGCGGCTGGCCGTTTCTGAAAGGCCTGTTTGAGGAGCTCAAATCTCGTCAGCCCGGAATGATGACGCTGGTTGCCGTCGCCATCACCACGGCCTATGTTTACAGCAGTGCCGTTGTGTTCGGACTGGCCGGCAAGATTTTCTTCTGGGAACTGGCTACGCTGGTTGACATCATGCTGCTGGGGCACTGGATCGAGATGAAATCCGTGATGGGCGCCTCAAAGGCCTTGGAAGAACTGGCCAAACTCATGCCCTCCGACGCCCACAAACTCATGTCCGACGGCAGCGTAAATGATGTGCCGCTCGGTGAACTGGCGGTGGATGACAAGGTCCTGATCAAACCTGGCGAGAAAATTCCAGCAGACGGTGTCATTGTAAAGGGCGAAAGCGCGGTTAATGAAGCCATGCTCACCGGGGAATCAACTCCGGTTAACAAGAAGACCGGCGGCAAGGTCATCGGCGGCGCAATCAACGGCGAAGGCTCTCTGACCATTGAGGTCAAAAGCACCGGCAAAGATTCATTTCTATCGCAGGTCATCGACCTCGTCAAACAGGCCCAGGAAAGCAAATCAAAGACCCAAAAGTTTGCCGACACCGCCGCGATGTGGCTCACAATTGTGGCGCTTAGCTGTGGCGCCGTCACCTTCCTGATCTGGCTTATTCTTATGAGTAAGGAATTTGCCTTTGCCATCGAGCGAGCCGTGACCGTGATGGTCATCACCTGTCCGCATGCGTTGGGTCTTGCTGTGCCGCTGGTGGTAGCTGTCTCCACAGCCTTGGCCGCCAAAAACGGCCTGCTAATTCGTAACCGTGTTTCTTTCGAAAGCGCACGAAAGCTGCAAGCCGTCATTTTTGACAAGACCGGCACACTCACTGAAGGCCGTTTTGGCGTGAGCGACACACTAGTACTTTCCGAGGATATCGACGAAGAAACGTTGCGCAAATATGCAGCCTCCGTAGATGCTAATTCCGAGCATCCCATCGCCAAGGCCATCGCCTCTTCTTCGGAAAAGAAGCTGACTGTCGAAAACTTTAAAAGCATCCCAGGCAAAGGCGCTGAAGGCAGAGTCGAGGGTAGAGAAATCAAGGTGGTCAGCCCCGGCTACTTGCGCGAACAGAAGATCGATTTCACTGACAAACGCATTGAACCACTGCAAACTCAAGGCAAGACAGTCGTATTTGTCCTCGTAGACGGGAAGTTGAAAGGCGCCATTGCTCTGGCCGACATCGTACGGCCCGAAGCGAAGCAAGCTATCGATGCTCTTAAGGCATTGAACATCCAATGCATGATGCTCACCGGCGATAACAAAGCTACGGCTAAATGGGTATCGGACCAGGTCGGACTGGATGAATACTTTGCCGAAATTCTGCCTCAGGACAAAGCCGCCAAAGTGAAAGAAGTCCAATCTCGAGGCATCCTGGTGGCCATGACCGGTGACGGCGTGAACGATGCCCCGGCGCTGGCGCAGGCTGATGTGGGCATCGCCATCGGAGTGGGTTCGGATGTGGCGGTGGAAACAGCTGACGTGATTCTGGTGCGAAGCAACCCTATGGATGTGGTGGCCATTGTGAAACTATCCCGGGCTACGCACCGCAAGATGATTCAAAATCTTTTCTGGGCCACGGGCTACAATGCTTTCGCCATTCCACTGGCCGCGGGAGCGCTTTATGCCTGGGGCGTGTTGCTCTCTCCTGCACTGGGTGCGGTGTTGATGTCCGCGAGCACGGTGATCGTGGCCATCAATGCGCGGTTGCTGAGACTGAAAGCTGGGCCTAAGCCTGAAACCAAAGCAGGGACAAAACCTGACGCTAAAGCAGAGACAAAGCCTGAAACCAAAGCTGAACCTCAGCCCGAGCCCAAAGCGAAGCCTAAAGCTGAGGCCAAGCCCGAGCCCGAGCCTAAGCCCGAGGCCAAAGCAGAGCCTGAACCTGAAGCCAAGGCCGAACCTAAGCCTGAAACCAAAGCCGAGACACCGTCCGATCTGACGCCGCAGATCGTCAAGCGAGTCCATGAACTCTACGAGGAGCTAGGGCGCGAGGAAGTTCGAGCAGTTGAAGACTGGGAGAAGGCGGAGCGGGAGAATCGAAAAGATGAAGCTAAAGCCGAACCTCAGCCTGAGGCCAAAGCGGAGCCTAATAAGGCTAAAGCCAAGGCCGAGCCCGAGCCTAAATCTGAAACCAAGGCCAAGTCTAAGGCTAAAGCCAAAAAATGATCAAGCTGTTGAAGAATAGGAAAAAATTTTCGATCAACACATAACAACGTGAATACCGAAATCAATAGACAGTGACAACAACAACCAAGAAAGGAGCATGACCATGAAAGAATCGAAATCCGTGACCAAAGACCCCATCTGCGGAATGACCGTTGACGAAGAAACAGCTCTTCACGTCGAACGCGATGGAAAGACGTTCTACTTCTGCAGCGAGGGATGTCGGAAAAAGTTTCTGTCCACGCCTGCCGGTGTAAAGCCGGAGAAAAAGTCTGGAGGTTGCTGTGGATAACACCCGTACGTTGTTGGCTAAGTGAATCACGACACGCTCATCAATAGTCGATTGAGAGATTCAGTGCGCTCATGGAAGTTAACCGCACACGCCAAAACCATGGAGGCAAGTCGGGTTGCGGTCCTCGTCATTCGCACGGACGAAGAATAGATGAGCGCCAAGACGGTTTGCCTAGGTGTGGGGCGGCGCCATGTGCGCCGCTCAGGCCGAAAAACGTTCGGCGCCGGAGGAAACAATTAGGGTGCACTGAAAAAAGGAGGATTGAAACATGCACAAACACGTTGAGCAAAAACAGGACATCAACAATAACGGCCAGGACATACCGGAAATTTAAAACTGGAAGTGGAGCAACCCCAAATGAATGCGCAAGAATTTACAGATACCGAGGTGTTGTTCCTCGTTAACGATCGTGTGAAACTGCTCGCATGCCAGATTTTTGATTCCGCCAAAGTCAGGACACCGTGTAAAGGAAAACCTGGAGCTATAAATGCCAAAAACTAAAATAATTTGTACTTTAGGTCCAGCTTCAAGCAAAGAAAATGTTCTGATAAAGATGATGGATGCCGGTATGGGGGTGGCAAGATTAAATTTCTCTCACTCAACCTTAAAGGTTCATTTGGCCCGGATACGACTCATAAGAAAACTAAATAAAAAACATCACTTAAATGTCAAGATATTAGGAGATTTAGAAGGCTATCGTATAAGGGTTGGTAGACTAAAGGCAGGTCGGGCCATCAAGGTAAACAAAGGGCAGGTAGTTTGGTTAACTAAGGAGAATATTCTGGGAGAAGGCAGTTTGATACCGTTTGATTACAAAAATTCTTTGAATGGGATTAAAAAAGGCCACCACATTTATATTGAGGACGGCAATATTGCTCTTTTAGTTTTAGAATGTCAGAAAAATAAGGTGAAGACCAGAGTGGTTATTCCCGGGCTAATTAAAGAACGCAAAGGTATCAATATGCCTGATACTAAGTTGAGCTTCAAAGGATTGACAGCAAAAGACATAAAGAGCCTCAATTTTTGTATGGGAAATAAAATTGATTATATAGCCCAGTCTTTTGTGAGAAATAAGGAGGACATCCTTATCATTAGAGAATATCTTAAGAATTATCCGTATAAATACCAGATTATTGCAAAGATCGAGAATTCGGAGGGTATTAAAAATATCGATGAAATAATCAAGGTCTGCGACGGGATTATGGTAGCAAGAGGCGACATGGGTGTCTCTATTCCTATATACGAGGTGCCGATAGTTCAAAAAGAGATAATTAGAAAATGTAACCGGGCAAAGAAATTTGTCATTACTGCTACTCAGATGCTGGAGAGCATGACTGAAAATCATATCCCTGAAAGAGCGGAGGTCTCAGATGTTGCTAACGCCATATTGGACGGTTCGGATTATGTGATGCTTTCCGCAGAAAGCGCAGTCGGTTTGTATCCTGTAGAATGTGTTGATATGATGAATAAGATCATTAAATTCACTGAAACCAATAGTTATCTCGCTGCAAAGAAGAGAGGCGTGGAAAAGAAGAAAAGAATTTTATGCAAAATATAGAGATAGTCCCATCAATACTCTCGGCCGATTTTACGAATCTCGGCAAAGAGATTAAAAAAGTAGAAAGGGCAGGATGCTCGCGTTTGCACCTGGACGTGATGGACGGGCATTTTGTCCCGAACATTTCTATCGGTCCCGTAGTGGTCAAGGCGATAGAAAATAT
>Ga0209538_1000151_pt1 | contig 41778 bp, 30 predicted proteins | sample BarGraNGADG00211_2_FD_184492 | JGI IMG/M metagenome (GOLD analysis project Ga0209538, IMG submission 184492) | Arctic peat soil microbial communities from Barrow, Alaska - Barrow Graham LP Ref core NGADG0004-211 (SPAdes) (version 2) | ecosystem: Environmental > Terrestrial > Soil > Wetlands >... | reverse complement strand
AAATGTAGGTAAAGCACATCTTGAGGGTTTTGGAAGCCTGGAAGGGGTTATTAAAACAAAGACAGAGCTTTACGAATTTCTGAAATCATCAGATGGAAATGCATTTGTATGTTCGGGTCAGACAGCATTGATGCAACATACGGCAGAATTAAATCATCTTTCATATGGCAAAGAAGTTGGCGATTATTGTATGGGCGAGATGGTTTCATCCGACCCTTTCCTGATTGTGAAATGGTTTGATAAAGATAGAGAGCATCTTATTCATTCCAATCTGGTTGGAGCCTACAATGTGGATAATGTATTGGCTGCTGTTTGTATCGGTAAATATTTTGGTGTTGCTGCCGATAAAGTGGTAGCCGCAATTGAGAAATATGTTCCTTCGAACAATAGGTCGCAGGTATTGCAATCTGCATCGAATCAGCTTATTCTGGATGCATACAATGCCAATCCAAGTAGTATGAGGGTGGCGCTGGAGAATTTCGCACTGATGAATGCCTTCCCCAAAGTTGTGATTTTAGGAGATATGTTTGAACTGGGCACTGAAAGCCGAACAGAGCATGAAGCAATTTTAACATTGTTAAAGGACTTCAGCTTTTTAGAAGTTTTGCTGATAGGGCCTCGTTTTGGTGAGGTTTCTAATGATTCTGGATTCCGTTGTTTTAATTCTACAAACGATGCTTATGATTGGTTGGTTGCAAATCCAATCAACAATGCCAACATACTTGTTAAAGGATCACGCGGAATGAAACTGGAAATATTGATTCCGGCATTGTATGATAAATTGTAGAAACAATGGGTGATCTGAAACAGGAAAAGAAAAATGTTTATCATGTAATCGGCCTTATGTCAGGAACATCGCTTGATGGCGTTGATCTGGCATCGTGTGTTTTTACTTTAAAAGAGAATTGTTGGAGTTATAGTATCAATTTTGCTGAAACTTTTCCATATCCTATTGAATGGATTTTATTGTTGCCCTCACTCATGAAAGCTGATGCTTATACATATGCCAAAGCAAATTCTGATTTGGGTTATTATTTTGGTCACTTAATCAAGACTTTTATGCTGAAGTATCATCTGGAAGCTGATTTTGTTGCCTCGCATGGACATACTGTTTTTCATCAACCCGGTATAGGTTTGACAACCCAGATTGGCAGTGGTGCTGCAATGGCTGCCACTTGCGGATTGCCGGTAGTGTGTGATTTCAGGAGTGCTGATGTAGCGCTGGGTGGACAGGGAGCGCCTCTGGTTCCGGTTGGAGATGCACTGTTGTTTTCGGATTATGCCTTTTGTCTCAATTTGGGTGGATTTTCAAATGTCTCTTTTGATGCTAAAGGACAAAGAATTGCGTTTGATGTATGTCCTGTGAATACAATTCTGAATCAATTGGCAAAAAGAATTGGGCAGGAATATGATCATGATGGTTTAAATGCCCGATCGGGTAAGGTTGATTTGTTGCTTTTGGGAAAAATGAATGCTTTGGCCTATTATGACCAGAAGCCTCCAAAGTCATTGGGTTTTGAATGGTGCAATGAACATATCTGGCCATTAATCAAAGGCACTGATTTATCTGTTCCTGATCTATTGAGGACAATGGTTGAGCATATTGCTTTTCAGCTTTCCCGGGCTTTGGAAGAATTCGAAAGAGGTAATATTTTAGTAACGGGTGGAGGTGCAAAGAATAAGTTTCTAATGGAACGGTTTGCAGTACATTCAAAACATGAACTGATAGTACCTGCTGATTTGATTATAAATTATAAAGAGGCGATGATATTCGCGTTTCTTGGTGTGATGCGGATAAGGGGAGAGGTTAATTGTCTGTCTTCTGTTACAGGGGCTACCAGAGATTCAGTAGGTGGGGCTATTTATCTTCCGTGAAGAATTCGTCGTTGAAATTGACAAGATAAAGTTCTTCGGTGGCACGGGTCACGGCGGTATATAGCCAACGCATAAATTCTGTGTTAATGGTTTCTGGTTTTAAATACCCCTGTTCTACAAAAACTGCCTGCCATTGTCCACCCTGGGTCTTGTGACATGTATAGGCATATGCAAACTTAACTTCCAGTGCACAATAATAAGGATTCTTCTTTACCATTTCTATCCGTTTCCTGCGTTGTGGGATATCTGCATAGTCTTCCATCACTGCATTGAAGAAGCGTCGGTTGTCTTCAGATGTGAGCGAGGGAGATTCCATCGTGATGGTATCGAGCAGGAGTTTCACTTCGAGCTCGGGCTCATCAGGATAATCGATCAACCGAATGTAGGCTTCAGCAAAATGAAAACCATACATCTCGTCAACTTTCCGGATTCGCTTGATTTCTATGATATCGCCATTGGCAATGAAACTGGTTTTGGAGTCTGGTGACAACCATGCATAATTGTTTTTCACAACCATCATCAGGTCGCCAGCTTCGATTTCATTCTCACGGTAAAGAATGCGATTGCGTATCTGCTGGTTGAAGAGATTGGCTCTTTTATTGGAACGGGTGATGACAGCAACTTCGTCGTGACCATATTTCGAGTAACAGGTTTCAAGTAGGTCTGTCAGATCTCCTCCGGTGATACTTTGGATGTCATGGAAACCCTTTAGATCAAAGAAAGGCATCGCTACATCTTCTCCGGAAATCTTTGACCTGAGCATAGTGGCATTAGCCAATATGCCCGATTCAAGCGACTGACGGACTACATCTTTTAATTCATAGCCTCCGATTTCAAGATGATAACAACTTCTAAGAAATTTAGGATCGAGTGCAGGACTGATCGTCATACCAACAGGCGGCAACTGTGCGATATCACCAATAAACATCATAGAACAGTTGAAACCTGAAAAGACATAATCAATCAGATCGTCCAATACATCCCGCGAAGCAAAGAGAGAAGCATTAATCAGACTCGTCTGGCCTTTCTGGATCATGGATGCTTCATCGACAATGAAAACAGTGTTCTTATGCTGGTTGGGAGCCAAACGTAAATACAATGCTCCTTCCTTATTCGTTGAAGGAAGATATATTTTTTTATGAATCGTAAATGCCTGCTGACCGGTATAGGCTGTGAGAACTTTCGCTGCCCGACCAGTGGGAGCAAGCAGAACTGTCTGTTTTCCTAACTGGGGAAGTGATTGCACCATTGAAGAAACAACTGTTGTTTTTCCTGTTCCGGCATAACCCCGAAGAATGAAAAGCCTCCGGGTGCCGGGTGTAGTAGGATTGGCAAAAAAAATGGCAAGTCTTTTTATCAACTCACTTTGTCCTGCTGTGGGTTCGTACGGAAAATGGTGAAGTAACAGTGCTTCTATATTCATGGTTGCATCTGATGTTTAAACGAAAACATAAACCGTAAAACCTTTTATTGGAAAGGATAACCCAGCGCAAACTGCCAGACTACATTCTTCAAACGTGTCTTTGTGAGGTCGACCCAATAACGGTCATTGTTCAGATAGGGATAACGCAAAGGGAGGGCTGCATCGATCCTAAAGACGAAAAAGCCGAAGTCGAAACGAAATCCAAATCCCGCATCCACTGCAATCTGTTTCATAAAACGGGAGCTGATCTCGCCACCCGGAAAGTCCTGATTGGGGTAGAGTAACCAAATATTGCCAGCATCACAAAAGAGACCTCCATTGATGAAGTCGTAGAGTGGAAATCGGTATTCGACATTGGCTTCGAGTTGGACATCACCGGTTTTATCAAATGTGTTTAACGGATTGTGATATGCTCCGGGTCCAAGCGATCTCAGAATCCATCCACGCATATCGTTTGCCCCTCCGGCAAAAAAGGCTTTCTCAAAAGGCAGTGAATTTGAGTTTCCATAGGGTAATCCAATACCAGCGGCACCTCTGAATACCCATGCCCGTTTTGAACTCAAATAATTGTAATACCTGAAATCAATATCCGATCTGACATATTGTGCGTACTTGATATTAAATAATGTGTGGTATCCTTCGACATTCTTTTTTACATTAAGAACATTGTTGAATAGGTTTAACGTGTTACCTGAAGACTCGGCATTAAATCTGAAGTATGAGAAATTAGTAGCCTTATTAATTGTTTGATTGTTATACAAAAAGGAATACTGCAAAGCCCAGATCAGATGATTTGTATATTGATTGCGAAACCGGGGGTCAAGTCTGTTCAGATAATGCATAAATGAATCTGAAGGATTGATAAGTCTGACACTATTGATCTGGAGGGGAATCAGACTATGCGTGATATAGTTTGAAGATTTCCATTCATAGTTAATGGAAACATTCGTGATATAACGTTTATATTCAGTTCGTTCTTGCATGTGAAAACCGGTCTGGAGAGTGGTTTTCGGTCTGCTGTTGTGTGAGATGAACCTGTCATTCAATGGAAGTATAAGCTTTGGAAAAGAGAGTCCCGTTTCAATACCTGTTTCGAAAGTATTAAAGAAAAGGAATGTGCTTTTGGCCTGCGAAGTAGATTGTTGCATTTCAGCTGCACCATTGAGAGTGATATAGAAATTTTCGCCCCCTCTGAAAATATTCAGATTCCTGTAAACCAGATTGCCTCCGATACCAAGCCGCCCACCATTGTTGGTTCCTTCAGTTTCAAAAGAAAATGATTGGGCAGGATTGCGCATCATTTGAATGTTGCAGTCAAGCCATGCTGTACTGTCCTTGTTTAAGCCTGTAATTACCGGTTTGTAGTCGATGTTTACATATCTGAAAATAGCAAGGTCGCTGAGACGATCATAGCTCAACGTAGTCAGATCCAAACTGTAGAGATCTCCACCACTAAAGAGCAGTGAATTTAAAATTGACTGTGGCTTAATGCGAAGTGGGCCCTTCTGTAGAAAACTATACCTGTGTGAACTTGGAAATGGCAGTTTATCAATACGGGATTGTGAAAGCAGGGTATCAGTTTTTGACGTTGAACCGGAAAAGTTATCATAATCAGGATAGATTGTAAAGTTTCGGATCCGAAACTGTCTGTGAGTAAGCAGATCGTTTCCTGTTCCACTGGCTTTGTTCATGATAATATACACATCTGCCTGATGTGTATTGAGTGTGCTGTCGATACTGTAACGTAAAAAATCTTTAGAGAGCAGAAAGAAACCTTTGTTTTTTAGCATTCGTGTAGTCCTATCACGTTCATTATTCATGATATAACTGTCTAAATTTTCTTTCCTGTTAATAAGAGAATTAGATGTATCGGCGAAAACAATTCTTTTTATAAGTGTATCTTTTATATCATAACTGATTTGCCTGATCTTGTATGGGATTCCTGCCTTAACAGTAAAAATTAAATTTGCCTTTTTTCTTTTGAGATGTTCGATAGATGGGGTTACTGTTGCATTGAAATATCCTTTGTTGTGGAGATGTCTGAGCATCTGTACTCCATCACCAACTGCCATTATTGAATCGAGAATGACAGGAGGTTCGCCTAAACGATCACGCATCCATCTTTTAAACCAAGTGTCACGATTCCTGGGTTGGTTAGATTCATTAAGCCAGACTTTGAAACTAAATAATCCCAAAAATTGTTTATTGGGTTTCTGCCTGATAAATCCAGATAGATCATCTTTACTTACTTTTCTGTCGTCAATTCTAAAGATATCACGATGAAGCATTGTACCACGCTTTTCATACATGCGTGAGGTACCACATGAAAGAAGAAGTACCGCAAAGAGCGTACAAGTTAGTAAGTATATTTTGTTCCTGATCAATGTGATAAGTTTGTTAACGCAAATATAAGCATAAGTTTAGAAAGAGAATGAAACTCCTGCCATGGCATTAAATCCATAAGAGGGGTACAGATTCCATCGTTCATAGTTCTTGTTCAATATATTATTTAGATTCAGGAAAACATTAAACCGGTTGACCGGATGGTAATTAATGCCAAAATTTAAATCTGTTGCTCCCTTTAGTTTCTTTGCTACAGGTTGATTGCTCAGATTCCATGTTTTGGCATAACTATCACCCCATGAAAAAATCTCTGTATTTATTGACCACTGTTTGTTTAAAGAAACAGCTGCTTCAAGTTGTCCTTCAATCTCGGGACAATTCCATGCATAAAGTTCAGCATTGGGGCTGTATTTATTCCAGTTACCCTGCAGGCTGATATGAAATGCATCTCCACTGTAACGGGCAGAAAAGAGAATTTTTATCAGGTTGATATCATCTGTAATCACATTAAATCTTCTTTGATATGATTTCCGGATGGTGTCATTTACAAACAGAGGCATATTGTTTATGATCTTGCTTTCAAAACGAGCTTCAAGGTCTACACGTTGTGCGATGTTACCTTTTATTGCAGCATAGATACCAAATCTCTCGTTTGAAGTTACGACTCCTGTTAAAGAGGTGATGAAAGGGTTGGTCAAACGTAATGTATTGAAATTATAGTTTTTTAAGCCACCAGTGATTCCCGCCAAAACAGTTAATCTATCAGGAACGAGTTGAACACTGGCATCAACTGTCGGATAAATAGTAAGATGAGTTACAGTATCTGAGTAAAAATCTGTTTTCATTCCCAAAGCAACCTGGTATTCATCAAATAGAAAACGATAGGAGGGAATGACTTCAACCAGAGTTGAAGTACTGTTTTTAAATGTGTTTTTCAATATGTTATGATCAACCAAAATGTCTACTCCTAAATATTGATGTTTTGCAAAGGACAGCCAGTCAGTGTTTTTCTGGATCATTCCTTTCACTTTAATGTTGAGTTCAGATGTCTTGTAAAAGTCTGCAACGTTTGCAACATCTGTCTTCAGGCTGTATGTGAAAGCGTCTTCCTCATCACTTCTGCTTTTTATTTCGAATGAACCCCTGATCAGATTATAGCGTTGTTTTAAAGAGTCTTGGGTTGGTTCAAACAATTGTGTCCCCTTAAACAATTTGGGCGCATAATAATGATTTACATCTCTGCTGTATGCAGCCGAGAGACTCAACACATTCGCATCAGTAAACAGTTTGCCTGACAATTCACCAAGGTTTTCGCTAAATCCGGGAAACCATTGATCATTGATCATCCCATTTGATGATAAATGTTTGAGGTGAAAAGTTATGAGGTGGTTTACATTGGCAGCACTTGAGGCAAAAAATTCTGCATAAGGAGACGAGGTTGTTCCAAGACCACCTTTAAGATAGTTTCTAAACAATGGTTTTGGACTTTCACCTGAAACTCTGGCAGCATCAAGAGGCTTGATACTGACGCTGGTTTGAAACAGAAAAGGTTTGATCAGGTAACTTTGCTTTTGGAAGCGTATTGCTGTGTCAGATATCTTGGGCTGAAAACTGATCTTGTTTGCATCGGTTACCGATGGTTCGTATGGAGCTGTAACCGTAACTTCTTCGGAATAGCTTTTCTTCTTTTCCTGAGCGTGTAGACTGTCGAAGGACCCAATAATTATCAGCCCTGCCAATATAAGTGGTCGTAAGTTTTGCATGGCGTTCATCATTTTGTAATAGGTTTAGCGGTGTCTATAGCAACAAGTTTCTCTCTGGCAATCTGGAGGATATCGTCATCGCCTTTGTAATTGTCGATTACACTTTGCAGTGTGTGTTGGGCTTGAAACTGGTTACCGGATTGTACATAGATATCTGCAAGAAGTATGAATCCTTTTGCAACCCAATAATCGTAAGAGGCATAATTGTTTTGAAGTGTCATTACCAGCTTTTCAGCTTCCTTGTATCTTTGGTTCTGAAATTCAATTAATGCAATGGAGTAATTGGCTTCGGCTCCCACAGCACCGGGATCAGTCATTGCTTTTTCAAGAGATTTCCTGGCCAGGGGAAGATTGTTGAGTTTAAGAGAGGATGTTCCAATCACGAGATTTGACTCAGCAAGTTGGGCGGTCGAAAGATCAGATCCCGACTGTAAGCGTTGAGCCGCCTGGGCTGCAAAACCATAATTATTGAGTCTGTAATTGCACCGCATCTCACCGGTGAGTGCTTCTGCACGAAGTGCACGGTCAGTAGTACTGCTTTCCAGTTTAGTATATAGATCAAGTGCCTCTGTATATTGTTTTTGTTGATAGAGCATCATAGAAGCTCCGGAGAGTGCTCTCACAGTATATTCTGAAGTAGGAAGCGCAATGATACGCTTGAAATCTTCGAGGGCTTCTATGTTTTTCCCTGCTTTCGTTTCACAGTCCGCTTTATACCAAGCGGATTTTACAGAGAAACTGCCATTTGGAAATTGTTGCTGATATGCAGAGAAACCCTTGATGGCTTCATCGCAGTTGCCTTTCATGTACTGATTTTCGGCTGCCACATAAAGGAGTGAATCCTGTTCGGATGAGGTAATAGAACCTTGTTGGAATTTGGAGGAGTAATTCACGAAATCTTCAACCCTGTTCATGTCAACATAGATGTTTTTGATGGTCGACATGGCTTCGCGTGCCTCTTGGGTACCAGGATATTTTGAAATCAAATTTTTAAGTCTGTCCAGAGCCAGGTCATTTTTATCGTTATTATATTGAATGAGGCCGGCCTTTAACATTGACTTAGCAGCCAATGGACTATTGGGATACTTGTTAATTACTTCGTCAAAATTCCTCAATGCATTTTCATCATCTTTCTGAAGCAAGTAGGCATTGGCGATTTCAAACCTGACCTTGTCTGAATAGGGCGACTGTGGATACTTTTCAATGATCTGATTTAAACTTTGAACTTTTTGTTTCAGATCACCCTTTGCACCCAGCGCCATCGCTTTCTGGAGATATGCATATTCCGGTGAAGCTGCCCTGAGTTGCAACGCCTGGTCGTAATTCTGAATGGCTTCATTGTAGTTTTTTGCCATCAGGTAGCAATCTGCAGAGCGGATATATGCATCTGAAAGACTCCGGTTGTCATGAATCCTTTTGTCGGAGATGAATTTTTTGAACCAGTTGTTGGCCTGAGAATAGTTTTTTTGTTTGAAATAACAATATCCAAGGTTGTAATTGACATACAGATAACCGGGACTTTGAGTTGCTCCCTGGGAAGCATTGAATTTTGTATAGAAATCAATCGCTTCATTCCAGTTTGTTAATTGGTAATATGCTTCAGCTGTCAGGTATAGATTTTGTGAAGTGATGTTACGATCGGTAGTGTATTGCAGAGATTTACCAAACTGAACGATTGCGCCTTTATAGTCCCGGTCGTTGTAAAGTTCAACCCCGCGGTAATAAGCTATCTTTTGATAAGCTGTTTTCAGTTGCGAATCTTTAGTTTTCATCGATTCCATTACATCGAGGGCTGTCTTGTAATTCTTTGTGATCATCAGCAACTGGGCAAGCAGGTTGTTCGCTTCATCCGTCCTGTTGCTTTCAGGATTCTTTGTAATGTAATCACGCAATGCTTTTATGGCATCGTTGTAAGGCGAGAAGTTCGTTTCTATAGAAATACGTGCATAATTGAATAAAGACTCTTCGGCCAGATCCTTGTTGAAAGGCATCTTGCTGGCTGCCAGGAAAGCTTCACCGGCAAACTTTTTCTGGTTGGTCTGGAGGTAACAATCACCCAAATGGTACCATGCATTCTGAGAAAGTGAGTCCTGTACCTTTGTGACTTCCTGAAACCATTTAATACCACGTGTGTAGTTTTTTGTCTGGTAACATGCAAAACCAAGTTGGTAGTAATCGTTTCTGCTTAATGCTGAGGCATTACTTTCTGCAAACCGTTCAAGAAGAGGAATAGATTCACTGTATTGTCCCTTACGGAAATAGGTATTTCCTGTGAGTCGGACCATTTCAGTAGAGACACGACTGTTGTTGTCTTTCAGGAAAGGAACGGTAATTGCAAGCAGTTCATCGTATTTTCCTTCCTGATAATAGATCTGAGCAATATAATAGGGAACCAATTTACCGAAAGAGGGATCTTTTTGGAGTTTTATGAATCCTTCCAGCGCTTCATCAAACCTGCCTTTTGAATAGGCAATGTGTGAATAATAATAGGTTGAAGGGATGGCATAAGGACTCTGAGTGTTCATTACCTGGGCAAATGCCTTTTCAGCAACATCTGTCTTCTTGGCTATAAACTGACAGTAGCCTGTCTTGAAAAGATATTCGGAAAGCTTTTCATTGGCAAAATCTGCTGTTTCGACCTTATCAAAACTTGCTAATGCTTCACTGTATGCATTGTTGTTAAATTGCAATCTTCCCAATTCAAAATAGGCAGCATTTAATGCTGCACTTTCAGGATGTAGAAAAATATATTTCATCAACGTCTCTATGGCATCGGCATTTTGAAGCCTTGCTGCACATAGTGCTGAATATAATTTGGCTTCATCCCGGATCTGTAGCGAAAGATTCCCATCCTGAGCAATTTGCTCATACTGTAATCTGGCAGAGCCATACTTTTCACTTCGATAAAGTTCATCAGCCATAGCCGGAACCTGTCTGACGGGTTGGTATACCTGTGTTGCCTGAGCCATCGTAAGAACCGGAGCCAGGAAAGACAATAACCCAAAGAGCATTACTAAGAGTCTTCTCGTCATAGTATAGAAAATTTATTCAGTTTGTAAAGATAACAAATAGAGTCATTGTATAATGCAAAAATCCCGCCAGTATAGCGGGATTTTAAGAAAAGTGGTCGCCTTGTAAGCAGGATCCTGTTATTCCGGCAAGCCGGAACTTCTATCATTTATCTAGACCTGTCATTGCTAACAGGTTCCAACGACCTACCCCCCGGGATTGAGCGAGCAGCTCTTATTCCGGATTTCTCCAAACGCCCCGGTGTACATGGTCTTTCAGCCCATCAGGTTTACCCCCGCCGACTGTCGCCAATCTGCGTCGTGGGCTCTTACCCCGCGTTTTCACCCTTACCGGTTCCGAAGAACAGGCGGTAATTTTCTGTGGCACTTTCTGTACCCTTTCAGGTCCTTCCCTTTCGGAAGCATGGTGCTCTTTGCTGCCCTGACTTTCCTCTTCTGCCTCAAAAGCAGAAACGATAAAAACCGACGGCCACTAATATTTTTACAAAAGTAGTGTTATCTCACTAAAAATCAAAGAATGCCAAGATTTACTTCGATAGCTCCGTTGCCATATTGAGCGAATGGCGCTGTGCGAACCTTCACATCTTCAAACTCTTTGAGAGCATCCATCAATGTGTTGCGCAAAGTTCCATTCCCGATTCCATGAATGTAAAACACCTTGCGGTAACCTTCTATCATGGCGCTGTCGAGCGTGCGAAGGAAATAATCTTTCTGTAAACGGAGTATTTCTGAATTGCTTAAACGTCCGTAGTCAGTGGATAGCGAAGAAATATGTAGATCAACTTCTGCTTCACCTTTAGCAATTTTATGTTTATTGATCAGTGGTTCATTTTTAAGGATCTTCGCTTGCTGCGGAATTGTTTGTTGTCCAAACTTCTCAGCCAGTTCGTTCAGACTTTCCTTATTAGGTGCTTCAGAAACTGCTTGTCCTGTTGCCAAGATAAGTATAGCTCTTTCTTTGAACCATGGTGATTCTGTATAATTGTCTTCCTTCATCAACCTTGTAGGCTTAACCCTGAACTCTGTAGAAACAGGAAGAGGAACAGAACCTGTAATGGTTTCATGAAACATGACCTGTATGATGCCTTCGTTCCAGTCATTTAATTCATGACGTGTCAGTTCGAAAAGATGGAGAAAACATTCGGGTTCAATTGAACCAAAATCTGTTCCCTGGAATCTGCCATCGGGTTTTTTAAGATAGAGGTTGTACAGGACGTCAGCTCCGGTATGGTTGAGCAGGTAAACGTCGACCAGTCCTGATATCAGTATGCGTTGATCCTGTGGAACCAGCGCCAGATAAATTCCTTTGGCAAAACGATTAGTATCATTTGATGATTGTTTTGTCAGTTTCTGTGACATACGTTGAGCAGGTTCTTCTTCAACAGGCTCAGGTTCCGGATCGCGGATTGAAGATCTGCGGAGTCCGAAGTCTTCATCAAAGAAGCGGGCTGCACTTCCAATAGCATCAATTTTAACCAGATTAGAAGCCGAAGTAGGTATTTCAAACCCATCTTCAATTTCTACAAATATCAATAATCCTTCCACACGCGAAACTACTCCACCACCGGTTTCATTTAAAAATTTAACCCTGTCGCCTCTCTTGAATTGCATATAATTATATTTTTTGCAAAGGTACGATAAAACACAACCTGCATTTGCAGGCTGAAAAACTGATTCCGAACTGTTACGTTAAAACCTTTTTGTGTAGAAGTGACAGTAAGGGGTGCCGTTTTCCTTTGCATAATAATCCTGGTGATAATCTTCAGCTTTCCAGAAAGTAGTTGCAGGAGTGACTCTGGTTACAACCTTAAATCCCTTTTTTTTCAATAACCCGATCAGCTTTTCTGTGATTGCTTTTTGTTCCATATTGAGATAAAAAACCTCGGTGCGATACTGATCACCCTTATCGGGACCCTGTTGATCGAGTTGGGTTGGATCATGGATTTCAAAGAACAGTTTAGCCAGTTGTTCATAGGAGGTCTTGGCAGGATTAAAAACAATTCTGGCGGCTTCGGCATGTCCGGTTGTGTGGGTGCAGACTTCACGATAAGTTGGATTTGAAGTATGACCTCCAATATATCCAACCTCACAAGTAAGCACTCCTGGCGCTTTCTTCATATAGTATTCCACACCCCAGAAACAACCACCTGCGAAGATGGCAGTATCGGTCAATGATTCTTTTTTTGCTGTTGCAGGGATGAATTCAATAGAGACCGAGTTCACACAATGACGTGTGTTTTTGGCTGTTAGTCCTTCACCAATAAAGATATGTCCAAGATGTGCTCCACAATTGGCACATTCTATTTCAGTCCGTTGACCATCAGGATCAGGTTTATGAATAATGGCTCCCGGGATTTCATCATCAAAACTAGGCCATCCACAATCAGATTTGAATTTAGATGTTGAATTGTATAATGATGCCCCACATTGTTTGCAAACATAGGTTCCTTTCTCAAAGAAATTATTGTATTTTCCTGTGAAGGGAGCTTCTGTCCCCTTATGAATGATTACTCTTTCTTCCTCTTTGGTCAATGGACGATAATACATGGCAGATTTTTTATTTTGAACAGTTTGTGTACATCCTGTAACAGTTATCAGCGTTGTGAGCAATATAAAAAGCAGGATTTTCATGTTTTGAGTGTTTTTGTTTATAAACATTCTAAGTAATGATTAGTTCAACTAAAATAGCAAACCTGATGCCATTTATTCGTTTTATGATAATGAGTTTTGTAGATTTGTCAAAGTATTGAAAAAGATAACCAATCCATAAAATTAAGATAATTATGCAGATCTTATTGGTAACTCCGCCATTAACTCAGCTGAATACTCCTTACCCGGCTTCGCCTTATCTTGCAGGTTATCTTGAAAAATGTGGTTATCAGGTTTCCCAGCTTGATCTTGGCATTGAATTGACTAACCGCATATTCACCACATCTTTTTTTCATGTTATATTTGATCAGGTGGAAGCCGGGGGTATTTCTAAAATTTCTGATATTGAATTAAATGATCAGAATACTTTCTCTGTAAATAACAAAGGATTACTGGCTTACAGACAACAATATGAAAATACCATTGAACCGGTAATGCGTTTCCTGAAAGGGCAAGACCCTACTCTGGCTCAGCGGATTATTTCACGGAAATATCTTCCAGAGGGAAAACGATTCGAAAGTATTAATGATCTCGATCTGGACTTTGGAGAGATGGGTATTCACGACAAGGCTGTTTATCTGGCTACACACTATATTCAGGATCTGACTGATTTTATCAGGGAATATGTAGCTCCCAACTTTGAATTGATTAAATATGCCGAAAAGCTCTGTCTCTACCTGCCTGAATTTGATCCCCTGATCGAAGAAATCGAAAAAGAGAAAGATAACACTATCGATAAGTTGATGCTCTCCATTTTCGAAGAGACATTTTTAAAAGTAAACCCTCAGATTGTTGGGTTTTGTGTTCCTTTTCCCGGTAATCTTTACGGGGCTTTGAAATGTAGTGCACTCCTGAAAAAAAAATATCTTTCTGTTTTAACGGTAATGGGTGGAGGTTATGTGAATACTGAATTACGTCAGTTGAAGGATTCACGATTGTTTCAGTATATTGATTTTCTGACATTTGATGATGGAGAGTTGCCGTTGGAAAGATTAGTAAAGTGTTTCAATAAATCGGATTGCAATATTGATCGGCTCAAAGTTGAGAATTTAGAGAATGATCCTAAAGCAGATTCATTGATCAGAACCATGTTTTGTTTTCACAATACAATCAAAACTGTTCAGATCGATTCTGTTCAAAATATACCGATGGCTGATCTGGGAGTTCCAGACTATTCAGGAATGCCCCTTTCACATTATTTCGACATGACCGATGTGACCAACCCCATGATGCGTTTATGGAGCAATGGGAGATGGAATAAAATGATCCTTGCACATGGTTGTTACTGGGCGAAGTGTGCTTTCTGTGATACATCGCTGGATTATATCTCGCGTTATGAAAGTGTTTCAGCTTCTGTTACTGTAGATAGGATGGAAGCAATTATATGGCAAACCGGACAGTCAGGATTTCATTTTGTCGACGAGGCAGCACCACCTATTGTATTGAAGAACATGGCTCTGGAGATTATCAATCGAAGACTGCAGGTCACCTGGTGGGGAAATATCCGTTTTGAGAAAACGTTTACACCTGAGCTTTGTAAGTTGTTGGCTCAGTCGGGGTGTATTGCCGTTTCGGGAGGAATCGAAGTAGCCTCTGACAGGTTACTTCAATTGATGAACAAAGGGGTTACTTTATCCGGGGCAGCCAATTCCTGTAAGGCGTTTTCAGATGCCGGCATCATGGTCCATGCATATCTGATGTATGGATTTCCATCTCAGACAGAACAGGAAACAGTTGATTCCCTTGAGATTGTACGCCAGTTTTTTAGTCTGAAACTCATACAGTCTGCTTTCTGGCATCGTTTTGCATTGACTGTTCACAGCCCTGTTTGTCAATGTCCCGATGAGTTTGGAGTAGAAGTGCTAAAAGAAAATCATCATGCCTTTTCGAATAATGAAATTCCTTTTGATGATCCCCTGAATATTGATCACGATCTGTTTAGCGATGGGTTGCGTCTTGCTACGTACAATTACATGCATGGAGTAGGACTCGATAAAAAAATATTCACATGGTTCGATACCAGAGTGCCAAAAACAAAACTTGCACCCAATATAGTTGAATCCTATCTCCGAATGGAAAAACCTCACTAAATTTGAGCATGGAATAAAATCATTGGTAATGTAAAAAATGTTGGGATGGCCTTGGTGGCCATCCACGATTAACACAAATAAAAATGAAACAAATTAACTGGGGTATAATTGGTTGCGGCAATGTAACAGAACTCAAAAGCGGACCTGCTTTTAACAAGGTTGACCATTCCCGCCTGGTAGCTGTAATGCGAAGAGATGCTGCTAAAGCAGAATATTATGCAATACGCCACAATGTTCCCAGATGGTACAGTGATGCCGATCAACTAATCAACGACCCCGAAGTCAATGCAATCTATGTCGCCACTCCTCCCAATACCCATGCCGAATATGCCATCCGGGTCATGCGTGCCGGGAAGCCGGTTTACGTCGAAAAGCCAATGGCCATGAATGAGGCCGAATGCAGGGAGATGATTAAAGTCAGCAAAGAAACCGAACAGCCATTGTTTGTAGCATATTACCGTCGTGCTCTGCCCTATTTTGTGAAAGTCAAAGCGTTGATTGATGCAAAGGTGATTGGAGACGTTCGTCTTGTCAATTTGAAACTTCACAATCCTCTAAAACCCGAGGAACTTCATCCCGAACAACAGTTTGGATGGAGAGTAGATCCATTGATATCAGGGGGAGGTCACTTTCATGATCTGGCATCTCATCAGTTGGACTATCTGCTTTATTTGCTTGGCCCGGTGAAAAGTGTGAAAGGTATTTCTTTAAACCAGGCAGGATTATACAATGCAGACGATTTAACAACCGCTTTGATAGAATTTGAGTCGGGAGTCGTGTTCACAGGGTCATGGTGTTTTACTGTTCCTGATAATCAGGCAATAGATCAAACTGAAATAATCGGTTCTAAAGGTAAACTCACCTTTTCCACTTTTGGCAAACCAATCATTGTAATTGAAAAAGAAAACGGTGAAACAGAAACGTTAGAAATCCCCTATCCCCAACATGTTCAGCATCCCAATATCACACTTGTTGTACAAACTTTACAGGGCATTGGAGTATCTCCAAATAACGGAGAAACAGGGATAGAGGCAACAATCCTGATGGATCAGATCACTGCAAAAAAACAATAATATGTGCTGTAACTGGAAATCAGACAAATCAACTAAGATTGAATAATATGTTATACAGAATACTAATTTCCGTCCTGCTAATCCTTTTTGCCACAAGTTTTTCAAGACAACAGCCTGTCAAAAAACCTGTATCAATAATATTCGATACAGACATGGGTCCTGATTATGACGATGTTGGAGCTATAACTATGCTTCATGTGTTTGAGGATAGGGGAGAAGCAAAAATATTAGCAACAGTAGGCTGTAATCAATATGAAGGAATAGCAGCAGTGTTGAATGTTTTTAATACCTATTTCAACGAACCTGATATTCCAATTGGAGTAGTTAAAGGAAAAGCCGTTAATATCAGAGATTCACAACACTGGACAGACACCATAATTGCTAAATATCCACACATAATAAAGCAAAATGATGTGGTTCCCGATGCTGTTGAAATTTACCGTAAAGTATTGGCTGCTCAACCTGATCAAAGTGTAACTATTGTCACAGTGGGATTTTTAACTAACCTGGCCAATTTATTAAATTCTAAGAGTGATGTTTACTCAAAACTCAGTGGAGAAGAACTGATCAAGAAAAAAGTGATACTTTTGGTTAGTATGGCTGGGAAATTTCCTTCTGGTTGGGAATTCAATATTATGAAAGATGCTGTATCTTCGAAAGTAGCACTTGAAAATTGGCCCACCCCCGTAATTTATAGTGGTTTTGAGATTGGAGAAAAAATTCATACCGGATTGCCTTTAATTCATAATTCTGAAATTCAAAACAGTCCGGTAAAAGATGTTTTCCGAATCTGCATTCCATTGGCAGCGGAGGATTCAAAAGGGAGAATGAGTTGGGATGAAACGGCAGTTTACGTGGCTGTAAAAGGCTATCAGTCTTATTATGATTTACATCCGGGGAAAATTAAAGTAGCAGCTGACGGCAGTAATAGTTGGGATGATAATGGAAAGGGACAAAATTATTTGGTTGCAAAAGAGTCTCCTCAAAAAATGGAGGATATAATTAATAACTTAATCATGCAACAACCCGGGTTAAGACTTCCCCGAAAGAATTAAACCACTCATTATTTTAATCGCGAAACACATTGAAATATTTAATATTTGGTTGTTATTATCATGCTTTGATTCTGTACCAGTATCTGTACGCTTCTTTGAAACCGACCTTTTCATACAGTCTGATTGCAGGAGCATTATCGGCTAATACCTGCAAATAGGCAGTTTCAGCACCTTTGCTTTTTCCCCATTTCAGGATATTCTCAACCAGCAATTTACCAAATCCCTTATTGCGATATTGAGGGTCTATAACAATATCGAACAGACCGATGTACTTGTCTTCAACTACTCCTAATCCGCAACCAATCACAACTTCATTTAATGTTAGCGTGAAAAGGCATTTGGGAAATAAAATCTTGTCAATAATCTGTTTGTAAACAGGCTTGTCAGCTGGTTTTGAGCCATTCATTTTAATATAATGATCCAGCCAGAGATCATCGGTATCTTCCAATAAGCGAATGTTTTTAACAATCTCTCCAATGAACTTACTGATATTCATTGCCTGAATCAAAACATCAAACTTATGCGCGTATCCACGGGCTTCAAGCATCTCATCTAAACCGGAGGGTTGTGCGATTTTAGTAATTTTAAAACAAACCAGTATGCCTTTAGACCGATAAAATTTCTCACAGAAATCTATCTTTTCATCTGTGTTTTGGGAAGATGCGTAAATTGGATTTACAGAATTTGAACGCTTTGTAACACCGTTGGCATAGCGAATAACCCAACCATCTAAGTGAATGGTTTCGAGTGCCGGCCATGCATTCAATGCTATCTCCTCTAACTTCAGTATCATTTATTATTCGTTGACTTTATTCGTATTTAATTCATTCATTATTTTCTTATTAATGAAATGGGTCGCATAAGCTGCTTCAATATTTTTGTCTCCTGATTTACAGAAAAGTAAACTTATTTTTACACCTTTTCCGAACTTTTTATAAACAGTCAACGATTTTACCAGATTTAAATCATGTGCAACCAGTTTTATTTTCTGGTTGATGATTGTAAGTTTACTCAAATTGACCTTGCAGACTTTTTCTAAATAGGGAACCCTCCCAAATCTCCAAGCTTCATAATCTGTTTTGGACAAATATTCTAACTTAATCAGCACATCTACAGAACATATATATCCTTTTTCTTCAATCAATGAATCAGCAATTGGCCTGATTTTTTCTTCAATCACTTCACTAAACATCTTCTTCGAAATTATTAAATTGTTCAATTTGATCTTTCACTGCCTGGATATATCGGGCTTTTTTAAAATCGAACCACATTTGTCAATACTCTCCTAAATTATCAATTTCCCATTTGAAATTTCTGAAAGGTTTATATCCATTTAAAGTAAAAATCAGCTTTTTTCGTAATTGCTCATTATCAATGCTATTTGCAAAATCAGCCATTACCCTTAAAGCTTCTCTTGTGGTGTAACTTTCAAATTCTATGTAATCTTCCCAGTTCTTTTCCAGTTTCTTCTGTTCTTTTTTCCATGGATTTTCATCTATCCCAATCCAATTTTCGGTATTTGGGAAAGACAATATTCCTCTGGTCTTTTTGTTATAAAAACATTTAAACCCAGAATCAAGATTGTCCGCGATCTCTCTGATTTGTTCTTCTGTCAGCTTAATAATTTTGATAATGTTTTATCTTTCTTTTTGGTGTACATCATATTAATCAAACCACTAGCCAAGAAAAAATATTTTGTTTTTAAGCAATATCTTTTGCTTTTGAGGTGTAAAAATAATATATTTACAACAATTTCAAGCCTAAGTTTAGTATTTGATTTTACTTTAAAAATGGAATAAATTGACATTGAGACTTTCTTCAATCCATAATTCCTTGATAATGGCTTGAAGAAGTAAAGATACTTCCCGGATAATTCTCCTCTAAGCCAAAAAATCACCGAATATTTCCTGTATGTTGCCCGAATGTATGCCGTATGAACTTATACGGCATACATTCGGCTCAAATACGGCTCAGATACGGCTTAAATACGGCTATTATGGGAATTATCCTTAAGTATTCAGGGAGTGTTCCGGGGATATTCGAGGAGTAGTCGAGGAGCTTTTAAAATTGATTATCGATTGATATTGATAAAGGTACGAAATAAATTTGCGATTGGTGCAATGAATTGAAAAAATATTTTGGGATCTTTTTTTGTTAGAAATGTTCTGAAAAAAGTAGACAGGGAGATGGTATTTAAAGCACGGAAATTAGTCAATATAGTGAAATGAAAAGAGACACAATATTTTGCGTCTCTAATAAAGGAATACATTTGACAGCTGAAGGATCAATAGTTTCCGCTGCGGAATTTCTTGCGTTTGCCATCTTTGGCGGGACGTTTGGCTGGGCCTCCGAGGTTGATTTTCTTGTTTTTGTCTTTCTTTTCGTGGAAAGCGCCTCCTGAACCTTTGTTGTTGATCTTTTTGAGGTAACTTTTGTCGAACAATGATGGCTTTTCGTCTTCTGAGAAGAGATCTGAAATTTCGAGACCTTCAGGAAGAGGCTCCATCGGGATGGGGAGATTCATCAGGTGTTCAATCTCCAGCTGAAAAACCTTCTCGGGCTCATTGATAAAAGAAATTGCAATACCTGCTTTGTCTGCACGACCTGTACGTCCAATGCGGTGAATATAATCGCCGGGGACTTCAGGAATGTCGAAATTGATTACATGAGTAACATCCAGAATATCCAGACCACGTGCAGCCACATCGGTTGCAATCAGAACACGGTGTGTGCCGTCCTGAAATTGTTTCAATGCGTTGATACGGTAGTTCTGCGATTTATTGGAGTGAATGACGCCAATTTTTTCGGGGAATTTACTTCCAATATGCTCGATTAGCCTGTCAGCAGTTTTCTTGCTTCCTACGAAAACAAGGACCTTGCTTAAATCTTCGTCTGTATTCAACAGATGTTGCAGCAGGTTTGCTTTGGTACTGAAGTTAGGCACTTCGTAAGCATGCTGGATAATTTGCTCCAGTGGGGTACCATGTGCGGAAATCTTGATGGTAAAAGGGTTGTAGAAGAAATCTGTGATCACCTTTTCTACATCCTCGGTCAATGTAGCTGAGAACATGAGGTTTTGTCTTTTCTGAGGCAAAATCTCCATAAAAGTAAGCAGCTGGGGACGAAATCCGAGGTTCAGCATCTCGTCTACTTCATCGATGACCAGTTTTTGAACTGATTTCAGGCGCAACAGTCCATGCATGGTCAGATCGACCAGACGACCGGGGGTTGCTACCAGTATATCGACACCATCATATACACGCTGTCCCTGGGTTTTGATGTTCGTTCCACCATAAACACCGACAACGCGGATGGTCATATATTTTGCAAGCTTCTCAATTTCACCCACTACCTGAATCACTAATTCACGTGTCGGGACAACAATCAGTACGCGCGGTTCTCTTTGCTCGGAATAGGTCAGTTGGCGCAGGATAGGCAGCAAATAGGCAAAAGTTTTACCCGTTCCTGTCTGAGCAACTCCCACGACATCCTTTCCCGACATCACAACAGGGAATACCTGTTCCTGGATGGGGGTCGGAAAGTAATACCCTAAATCGTTCAGCGCGTTTAAAATAGGGGTGTTTAAATTTAATTCTTCAAATGTCAAAACGATGCTTTTAAATTTCGTGCAAAGGTAATCTTTATAGTCAGAGGGATTACATGAGTGGAGATAATATTCTATGACAGTGGATTTAAAAACTGTACGAACCACCGGAATCAATATCTCCAATGAATACCAAAGAATAAAAATAATCGTTTACTTTGTAAATGTATTCATCAGGGAGAAACGAGAAAATGTTATTCAATCCGGGTTTCAAGTTTACATTATTTTTGATTCTTGCGACAATGTTAGTTGCAGGCTGTCATCCTGATGCAAAAGAATCGGGTAAACCTACTCCTTACCAGATCGTTATTCCGAAATTCTTTCCCACTGATATACAAATTCCTGCAGATAACCCAATGACTGTTGAAGGAATTGAGCTTGGCCGTTACCTGTTTTATGATGGCCGGATGTCGGGAAGGACCAGTCCCGATTCATTGATGAGTTGCGGAACCTGTCATCTCCAGAAATATGCATTTGAATGCGGAATAGACAATCCTAAGTATATAGGTGGACGTCCTTTCGGGATAACAGGCATCAAGACACCCCATGTGATGTTGCCCATGATGAATCTGGTCTTCAATAACAACGGCTATTTCTGGAATGGGATGATCCATTCTTCGAATCCTGACCCCAACAGAAGGACACTTGAAGATGTTGTTTACATGGGAGTCATTGCACCTCATGAACTTCAGGGAGACAGTACACGTACAGTTAAACTCATTCAATTGCTGCCCGGCTATCCCGATCTCTTTTTTAAAGCCTTTGGAAGTAAAACAGTGACTTTTAAAAATATCAGTCGTGCTGTTGCACAGTTTATCCGTACGCTCATATCTTCGAATAGCAAGTTTGATAAATATTTGAGGGGTGAGGTCGCACTGACCGATAATGAACTGGGTGGATTAGGTGTGTTTACAACTGAAAATGGAGGTGACTGTTTTCATTGCCACGGGAGCGGAGGGAATCCGTTGTTCACTACCAATCTCTATTATAACAACGGGAAACAGTCGGATTTCACAGGTGCCAACGATGATATCCGCGACAGGTTTCATGTCACTGGAGACCCGATGGATATTGGCGCTTACAGGGCTCCAAGCCTGCGCAACATAGATCTGACGGGGCCTTACATGCATGATGGTCGTTTCAAGACACTCGACGAAGTGCTTGATTTTTATTCGACAGCAGTTGTTCCCTCGCCATATATCAGCCCTCTGATGCATCATGTAAACACGGGTGGAGTGAATCTTACCCCACCACAAAAGGTGATGCTAAAAGCATTCCTGATGTCACTTCACGATGATGATTTTATCACTAATCCTAAATTTGCCAAGCCTGCAAAGTTTCCGGATGGAACAGCTCAGTAAGTAATTCCCAGATTCTTAAATGTAAAGGCCCATACATCAGCCCATTCATCGATTTGTTTGCTTGTTGGCTTTCCGGCTCCATGTCCTGCCTGGGTCTCAATCCGTATGAGTGTTGGATTAGTTCCACCGTTTTTCTCCTGAAGGGTAGCTGCAAATTTAAACGAATGTGCAGGAACCACGCGGTCATCATGATCGGCAGTAGTGACAAGCGTTGCAGGATAAGCTATTCCCTGGCGCAGATTGTGGAGGGGTGAATACTTGAGCAGATAGCCAAATTGTTCGGCGTTATCGCTTGAACCATAATCACCCACCCAGGCCCAACCAATCGTGAACTTGTGAAACCTGAGCATATCCATAACACCAACTGCAGGCAACGCAACTTTAAACAGATGAGGGCGTTGAGTCATGCAGGCTCCGATCAGCAGTCCCCCGTTTGATCCACCGGCAATGGCCAGTTTATTTGAATTAGTGTATTTTTCCTTGATCAGATATTCGGCAGCGGCGATAAAATCATCAAACACATTCTGTTTCTGAAGCAATGTGCCGGCCTTGTGCCATGCTTCGCCGTATTCTCCACCACCACGTAAGTTAGGAATGGCAATGATTCCACCCTTTTCGAGCCATACCAGTCGTGCTGTACTGAAAGCAGGGGTAAGGCTGATGTTGAATCCACCGTATCCATAAAGATATATGGGGTTCGTTCCATTCAGTTGCAGATCCTTTTTGTAAATCAGGAACATCGGAATTTTAGTGCCGTCTTTGCTTGAGTAAAAAACCTGTTTGGTAACATATTCCTTAGCATCAAAATCAATCTTAGGTTGGGAATAGATTTCAGATTTGTTCTTTAAAATGTCATATTTGAAAATGGTCGTAGGAATAGTAAACGAGGTGAAGCTGTAAAAACTCACTTTGTCCTGTGGTTTTCCGGTAAACCCACCCAGTGAACCAATGCCCGGAATCGCAATTTCATTGATCTGTTTACCTTCAAGCGAATATACATAAGCTTTGTTGGAAGCGTCTTTCATGTATGTCGTAATGATCCGGTCACCAACAACATTTGCAGATTGCAAAACGTCTTTTTGTTCGGGAACGATGGTAACCCAGTTTTTCTGAGCTGGGTTCGCAGGATCAATCAGGATCAGTCTGTTGCGGGGAGCCCCATCGTTGGTCTGAACCAATAATTTCCCTTTGATGTTTTCGACGACATTGAATTCAAACTCAAACCCATCATTGATTTTTACAAAACCATGCATCAGATCGGTTGTATAACCCGGGTCATTGGAGGTTTTGCGAAGATCTTTGACGTAAAGTTGATTGCCGTCGGTACTAGTGGTCTCTGATAAAATCAGGTATTGTTCATCGTCAGTGACCGAGGCTCCATAGTTGCGGAGTGGGAAATTATCGTTTTTATAGATGAGATGGTCCTTATCCTGGGAGGTTCCCAGCTTGTGAAAATATACTTTATGGAATTCGTTTTTCTTAGAGAGCTCTTGTCCGCTGGCTGGCGCATCATAAGCGCTGTAGTAAAATCCATCACCCTTCCATGACATGCCGGAGAATTTGACCCATTTGATTTGATCCGGAAGCAGTTTTCCACTTTCAATCTCCATCACATTGATTTCGTTCCAATCGGAGCCGGCACGGGCAATTGAATATGCAAAATATTTCCCGTCATGTGAAACGGCTGTGCCGCCTAAAGCAACGGTACCATTTGAAGATAATTTGTTTGGGTCGAGCAACATGCGGGGTGTTCCGGTCAAACCGTCCTGTATGTAAAGAACGCTTTGGTTCTGCATGCCATCGTTTTTGCTGAAAATGAGATATTTATTTTCTTTTGAAGGCGTTCCATAGCGTGGGAAGTTCCAGATTTTCTCGAGGCGTTCCCTGATTTTATTTCTAAAGGGGATGGCATCAAGATAAGCATGTGTGACTTCGTTTTCGGCTTTTACCCATTCTTTTGTTTCGGCTGAATTATCGTCTTCGAGCCAACGATAAGGATCGGGCACCTTCATGCCATGATAGGTGTCGGTAAATTCTATTTTTTTAGTCTTTGGGTAACTCACTGTCTGTGAATAAAGTGTCGAACTACTGCAAAGCAATGCAGCTAATATTAAAATGCGTGATTTGTTTGTCATGGCAAAGGGTTTAGTAATGCAAAATAAGCGAAATAAATCATCATCCGAACAAATGTTATAGTCAAAAGTTGAAACATCTTTACTATTTTGAAGATTTTATTAAAAGAGTTGAAAATGAAAAGCAGGAATAAATGGATCAGCGTTTTTATTCATTATTTTTGTAGAAAATAAACCGCTCATGAGCACACTTAAAAGCATTACTACTATACGCGAAGACATTATTCCAATCGCCGGCAGAAATCTTGATTCCCACAGAGTGAATTACACAGAATATGATGAACAAGGCCTGGAAATCAAGGTGATCAATTACGATCACATGGATGAGGAAGATGATTTTTTGGAGTATCATTATAATGCTGAAGGGAAAAAATCTAAAGAGGTTTATGCTCAGGGTGGTGAAGTGCTGGAAAGTAAATATTTCTTCTACGATGAGGCAAACCGGATCAGTTCAGAACGCAAGGAGTATCTGGAAGGAAATGCTGATACGATTGAATTTGATTATGATGAAGATGGCAAAATGATCAGGCGCCGTTTGATAGACGATGAAGGGGCATTAGAAACCAACGAGACTTTTGAATATGAAAACGGATTGTTGATCAGGCAGGCTGTCATGGATGACGACGATAATCTGATTTCGGAAGATCTTTACGAGTACAACGAGAAGGGTCAGTTGTTGTCATTGCTTCGCAGAAACACTCTGGATGAAGAAGAACATCACGAGGTGACAGTTTATAACGAAGAAGGTCTACGGGCCGAAGTGAAACAATACAATGCAATGGGTAAACTTGTAGAACGTGTAAGGTATTCTTATGATGATAAAAAACGCGTTTGCATACAGGAAGACGAAGATGTTCAACACCATGCTTTTACATTATATGTCCACGACGAGAAGGGTCACTTAGTACATCAGGAAGAGAAAAATCATGAAGGCGAATTGATCAGTACTATTTCGCGTACCTATGATGAAGAAGGCAAACTTACAGAATCAGAGGTCGAAATAGCCGGTGGCTTATATCGGGCTCAACAGCATTATAAAATTCGTTACGAGAAGTTGTATTATTAAACCTGAGCAGATACACCCGTTTAGTAGGGAAGAATTCCATTTTCCATCAAACGAACAAATAACTCCCTGCATGCCCATGCATCGGTAGTGGCATATTTGATTTGTGCCAGTGTGTAAGTTTCGGCTTCCCAGTTGCTGGTTTGTTGTCTTTTGCTGATTCGGATGCCTAAAATAATCGCTGATAACTTGCGCAACCCCATAACCAGAAACCCTTTTTGTTTGCAATAAGAATTCAATTCGATTACATTGCGGGCTGTGAAACGTTTTGTGTGCTGAAGATGGTTGATGTCGTAATTCAGGTCGATCCCTACTTTCATGATCTCCTCTGATTCAAACAATTTAATCAAACCTGATGAGAGACCAACGAGATTGATTCTGAAAAGATAGACACAATTACGTGTTGCAATCTGGATGAGTGAGATCTTGTATACGACTCCTTTTTTAAATGCCGGTCTCGTTTCTGTGTCTATTCCTATAATGGTTTCCTTGTTGATAGCTTGTATGGCGGCAGCCACATCTTCGGGTTTATCGATCAGGATAGTTTTTCCCTCCCAGCCACCTATGGGGAGTTCGTTTAGTTCTTCAGGAGTTATGGTGAAATTGATCATGTTCAAAAAAATTCAATAATTATTTTAGTCTCTGAAAGCCAAATGCTATCATTTATAATTGCAAAGTTATCCAAATATCATTCATTATTTGCAGTTTGTCGTTACAGAGATTTCAAACAGGGTCCCGGATTTCAAAGATTGGTTTAAAAAAAGATCTCAGACTGGATGTTGTCATATGGGACATGCCTGCTGATAAGGAGGTCGCGTACATCGACAACCATTTCGGCTTTGCCACACAGATAATACATGATGTCTATCGGCAGATTCTTTTGTTCCTCCAGCCAGTTAGTAACCCTTCCCGAAAAGAGACCTTCGCTGGATTCTTTTGAACTACAGCGGATATAGTCATTGCCCAAAGCAGCTTTGAATTCATCTTCGAAATAAAAAGAGTTGGTATAACTCCCTCCATGGATGAGTTTTTTGTGTTCACCGAATCCTGAACGCAACATGGAGGCGAAAGGGGCAACCCCTGTCCCTGTTGCAATCCACCAGGCTGGTTTCCGGGTTCCGATGAATTCACCAAAGGGTTCGGAGACCAGAAGTTTATCACCAACACGGAGACTATTCAACCTTGGAGTAAGCGATCCTTCTGGTCTCACATCAAAAAGGATCTCCCCATCTTCAGCTTCGGTACTGCCCGAAAGTGAATACATGCGCGGATTATCTCCTATTCCGATTGCAACACCAACTACCTGACCGGCTATAAAAGACCATTTCTTTTTAAAAGTAAGCAATGATACATAGGGGGTGATTTCACGAAAAGCTGTTACTACAGTCTGATAATTGTCCGAACCGAATTTTGACATATGCGAATATTTTGACTTTAAACCATTTGACATTACTTTTGTTTAATAATTTCACTTTTTGAGCCTCTTTGTTTCTGATATTCGTAACTTTGCATAAATTATTAATTCTTACTCATTACTATGTATAAATTTACAATTACTGCAGGAAAAAAATCACAAAGCTATTTCAGTCGGTGGAACCGTAAGTCTTTTAGCGTATTCAACAGTCTGAAAAGCGTGATCAAGATATGTGCTTTATCAGTCGGATTTTCAATCATTGCTCTTCCGGGAAAAACTCAGGAAAATCATGATTCATTGAAAATTGCTAAAAAAATTCAGCTCGAAGGAGTAGTCGTAACAGCGCAGCGAACACCTGCTGTCGCTTCTCAGGTGGCCCGTGTGGTAAGGGTAATTTCAAAAGAGGAGATTGCCAATCTTCCCGTTCAAAGCATCGACGGCCTGCTGGAGTATGCTTTGAATGTTGACGTTCGTCAACGTGGTGTGAATGGTGTGCAGGCTGATATAAGCGTCCGTGGTGGTTCATTCGATCAGACGCTTATTTTGTTGAATGGCGTTAATGTTTCTGATCCTCAGACAGGACATCACAACCTTGATCTACCCATAGATATTGGTAGTATCGACAGGGTTGAAATACTTGAAGGACCCGGCGCCCGCATCTTCGGAGCCAATGCTTTCGCCGGCGTCGTAAATATTATCACCGGAACAGGAACACCCGGTAGTACTTCATTGAGCCTGATGACAGGTGAATTCGGTTTAAACAATTCTACAGTTTCAACAACTGTTGCAACGGGAAAGGTGACTCAATATGTTGCACTTGCTCATTCATCGTCAGATGGATATACTGATAACACCGATTTCACACTGAATAATTTCTTTTATAACGCGAAACTGGACGCCAAAAATGGTCAGGCTGATCTGCAATTGGGTTATGCCACACGCGATTTTGGAGCCAACAGTTTTTATACTCCGGTATATCCTAACCAGTTTGAATCCACGAAAACGCTATTTGGAAGTTTACATTACCAGGGAAACGGGAAGTTGCATCTTTCTCCACAGTTATACTTCCGCAGGCATAACGACCGTTTTGAACTGTTTCGTGTTGATCCACCCTTATGGTATAAGGGACACAATTATCACATGACCGATGTTTATGGGGCAGGTCTTAATTCATGGTTTGCCACAGGACTGGGAAAGACTTCTCTTGGAATAGATTATCGCTCTGAGAAAATCCTGAGTAATGTATTGGGCGATTTGTTATCATCTCCCGAAAGTGTACCGGGAGAAAAAGGGGTCTCTTTCACAAAAGGGCATACCAGAAACACGGTAAGTTTCTTTGCTGAACATTCTGTTTATCTGAGCAATTTCTCGATATCTACAGGTCTGTTGGTCAGCTACAATAACGATCTTAAGAACAAAGTAAATATATACCCTGGTATAGACATAGGGTTTTTGATCTCCAAAGAGTTGCGCTGGTATTCATCATTAAGCAGGACACTGCGGATGCCTACATTTACAGATCTTTACTACAGCGGACCAACCAATCAAGGCAATCCAAATCTTAAACCCGAAGAAGCAACAGTTGCCGAAACAGGATTGAAACTGAACAAAGCTGCTTTCGAAGGTCATGTGGCCATCTTTGAACGTTGGGGCAAAAACATGATAGATTGGGTCAAAGCACCACTGGAGCCGGTATGGAGATCAGTTAATCTGACCGATGTAAATGTTTCAGGACTTGAAGTTTCAGGAAAATGGTTTCCGCGAAAGACCTTCAATGATAATTTTCCAATCACATCTATCAGTGTCGATTATGCTTATCTGAGCGCTGATAAAAAGAGCGGGATCTTGCTTTCTAAATATGTGCTTGATCAATTGCGTCATAAACTGGATATTGGTATCGATCATCAGATCAGATGGGGTCTGGGAGCTACCTGGAGATTCAGTTATCAGAACAGATATGGCACTTATCAGAAATGGGATAATGCACAACTTGGGAATGTGGTTTCCTATAAACCATTCTGGCAGGCTGACGCCCGGTTATATTGGAAGTATTCAATCTTTACGGTCTATTCAGAGGTGACAAATCTTTTCAATGTCGAATACTTTGACAATGCCAACGTACCTCAACCCGGCAGATGGATAAAAGCAGGTCTGAAAGTTGACTTTAACTGGAAGAAGAAAAAATAAAAATGTATCCTTTATGGATGACTAAAATTACATGCCTTGCATGTTCTTCTGTAAACGGTGTAATCTATGAGCCCGATATCTGAACTCAGATATCGGGCTTTTACAGGTTCTTTTCGCATCAGATCTGTACTGAGATATTTTTTGTTGCTGTCTGAAAAAGTAGTCACAACGGCAGCATTGTCACCCAATTCATTCTGAACTTTAACAGCTCCGATGAAGTTGGCTCCTGAAGATATACCTACGGCAAGACCCAGTTCTGCTGCCAATTTCTGAGCCATAATTATTGCATCCCCATCATGAACAGAGATGACACTGTCAAGCTGATCAAGTTTAATGATCGAAGGAATAAATTCATCTGAAATTCCCTGTATGCGATGGTTTCCAGTTTTGTGACCTGTTGAAAGGGTAGGGGATTCTTCAGGTTCGAGTGGATAGATCTTGATTCCGGGATTCATTGTCCTGAGGAATCCGCCAACACCCATGACAGTACCTCCGGTTCCGACACCGGCTACAAATGCATCCGGGATGACACCTTTGTCGTGCAATTGCCACCATATTTCTTTTCCTGTAGTCAATTGATGTGCAGCCGTATTGCCTTCGTTAGCAAACTGGCAAGGGAGAAATATGTTTGGATTGTTTTTCGCAATCTCTACAGTTTTGCGGATGCTGCCTAAAAAGCCTCCCTCTTCTTTCGAAACAGGGATGATTTCTGCACCAAGACTTCGGATAATGTCAACACGTTCTTTGCTCATCCAATCTGGCATCACGATCATCACTTTATGTCCCAACGCCTTACCGATGGAAGCAAAAGAAATTCCGGTATTTCCACTGGTTGCCTCAACGATGGTGTCGCCGGATTTAATTCTGCCGTTTTCATATGCTTTCTGAAGAATATACAGCGCCATTCGGTCTTTGATACTGCCGGTGATGTTGAATTGTTCGCTTTTTGCGTAAATGGTTCTGATCTGATTTTTGTAAGAATAGCGAATTACAAGCATTGGAGAATTTCCAACCAATCCCCATAACTCAGAGAACTTGTCTGCTAATGCCGGATATTGTATGGTCAACATCGTTTAATCATTTTTCAGCAAGATATATTTTTGTCGTTTGAGGTGCATCTGAAACTGTGCTAAAAGTAATAATAATTATCTACCTTTTAAAATACTCAGACTGATTATTCCTCTTTCGATGAAAACAGTTTGCTATAAATAAAAATGAATAAATAATGACCGGGGCCATTTATTTTCTGATATTCTTTACAAAAGAATCAATCTTTTCTTGCAATGATATAGAATTGTTTTCCGGGTTTGAAACCGCTTTGATCGTTTTGATAAATGCTGTTCCAATGATTCCTCCATTGGCATATTTGTTGGCCTTTTTAAATGAATCTGCATCCTGAATGCCAAAGCCAATCAATAATGGCGTATCGGGAAGGATCTTCCTGACCCGTAGGAAGTAGTCACTACTGTTCTCCAGATCAGGCTTGGATCCTGTAATTGAAGCAGTGCTAACCATATAGACAAACCCCTTGCTCTCTTTGCCAAGCAAAGCAATGCGCTTATCCGGAGTCTGTGGCGTAACCAACGGAATATAATACAATCCGTAAGATTCAAATATTTCAGCATATTCTTCAAGATAAACTTCGAGGGGCATGTCTGGAATGATGAGTCCTGAGACACCCGAAGCGACACATTTTTTACAGAAAAAATCAACACCATATTTGAATACCGGATTAAAATAACCCATCAGGATTACCGGGATCCGGATCTCTTTTTTGATACTGTAGAGCTGGTCAAAAAGAATGTCAAGGTTCATTCCATTCTGCAATGCCTGATGGCTGCTTTCCTGGATGACTACGCCATCGGCCATAGGGTCGGAAAAAGGAATCCCAACTTCAACCATATCGGCTCCGGATTCCTGCAATTGCAACAGGATTTCTGCTGTGTCATTCAGGTTTGGAAAACCTGCTGTAAAATAGACCGAGAGAATGTTGTTCCCTTTGGTCTGAAATAAGTTATCAATCTTGTTCATCGTCGAATCCAAAATAGTTTGTATAGGTACTCATATCTTTATCTCCCCGACCTGAAAGGTTTACGACTACGGTCATTTCTTTGGTGAGAGGTATCATGTTTAATACAGCCAAAGCGTGTGCAGACTCCAATGCAGGGATTATTCCTTCGAGTTGGGTGAGTTGAAGGGCAGCATCTAAAGCCTGAACGTCAGTCACAGGCAGGTACGTAGCCCTGCCACTTTTGTGGAGGTGTGAATGCATTGGACCCACACCCGGATAATCGAGTCCGGCAGATATGGAGTAAGGTTCTGTGATCTGACCATACTCATCCTGCATGAGTAAAATCTTGCTGCCGTGAAGGATTCCTGTGCTTCCGACTGCCATAGTTGCAGCTGTTTCTGTGGTGTCAGCTCCTTTTCCTGCTCCTTCAGCCCCATATAATTTCACGTTTGGGTTGTCGATATAATGATAAAAAGCTCCGGCTGCATTGCTGCCACCACCTACACAGGCTATTATGGCATCGGGATAGGAACGACCGATTTTAGCAAAAAGCTGTTCCTGCATTTCCTCGGAAATAATCGACTGAAAACGTGCTACCAGATCGGGGTAGGGGTGGGGACCGACTACAGATCCAATGATGTAATGTGTATCCTCAGGATGACCGATCCAGTCACGAATGGCTTCATTAGTAGCATCTTTCAATGTCTTGTTTCCGGAAGTCACAGACACAACTTTAGCTCCCAGCATCCGCATTCTGGCAACATTGGGTGCCTGTCTTTTAACATCGGTTTCTCCCATATACACCACGCATTCGAGACCTTTCAAGGCACAAACTGTTGCTGTTGCAACTCCATGTTGCCCTGCTCCGGTTTCAGCTATGATTCGTTTTTTGCCTAGTCTCTCAGCCAGAAGAATTTGCCCCAGTGCATTATTGATCTTGTGTGATCCGGTGTGATTGAGATCTTCGCGCTTGAGATAAATATTGGTTTGAAAGTGTGCAGAGAGCCTGGGTGCGAAATAGAGTGGTGAGGGTCTTCCTGCATAATCGGTCATGAGCAATCTGAGTTCTGATTTGAATTCAGGATCATCCATGATCTTTAAATATTTTTCGAGTAGTTCTGCAACGTTTTTCTGAAGCATTTCGGGGATAAAGGCACCCCCAAACTCTCCGTAATAACCCTTGTCGTTTATCGTATAATCTGATTTTTCCATTATCTGATAGTTATGATCTGAGTGTTGTGATGAAACGCTCTACTTTATCCGGATCTTTTTCTCCGGGTTGTATTTCAAATTTACTGTTTATATCGAATCCTGCCAATAGTGAATGATCCAGTTTTTTAAGTGCTGACACATCGTCGGTTTCAAGCCCTCCACTTAATAAAAACGGAATGTTGACATTGTATGATTGTAGTTTTTCCCAATTGAACCGGATTCCATTTCCACCATATCCTTTTCCAAAAGCATCAAACAGAAAGAACTGACAACTTGGTGAATAAGGTTCAGTCTTCTCCCACGAAAAATTATCATTAACCCGAAACGCCTTTATAACCTGATATCCGGCACGGTTGAGCACTTTACATGCCCCGGGTGTTTCTATTCCATGTAGTTGTATGGCATCGAGTTGATATAATTCAGCTATATGAAGAATCTCATAACTTGATTCATTAACGAATACACCCGTTTTAATGATATTCGATGGCAATGATTTTACATCTTTCGGGCTAAGGTGATTTTCCATGTAGCGCGGTGATCCTTTGTAGAAAATAAACCCCATCATATCGGGCCCTTTTGCCGCCACCTCCCTCATGTTTTCAGGATACTTGATCCCACAGACTTTTATTAACATGAGTGTAAAGATTGAAGTGGAATCTGACTGATAAACTCTGCACAGGCCTTTGCCGGGTCAGCCTGGGTCATGAATTGTTCACCGATAAGGAATCCTTTATACCCTGCATTTCGTAATCTGTGGATATCACCGGGAGTACGGATTCCACTCTCGGCTATCTTTACAAATTCTTTAGGAATCAATGATGACAATTCTTCTGCTCGGCTCAGGTCTGTAATGAAAGTCTTGAGGTCACGGTTGTTCACCCCGACGATACTGACTTCAGGACACAAATATGCTAACTCTTCTGCAGTATGGACTTCAAGAATGCTTTCCATTCCTAAATGAGCTGCCAATGCAGCAAACTCCCTGACTTCTTCACGGGCCAAAGCAGCAGCAATAAGCAGGATTACATCGGCACCCAGAGCCCGGGCTTCGTAAATCTGATACTCATGGATAAAGAAATCCTTTTGCAGCATCGGACAATTGTTGTGTTGCCGGGCAATACTGAAGTTATTGAGTGAGCCACCAAAATAATGATGATCAGTCAAAACAGAAAGTGCGGATGCGCCTGCAATCGAATAACCGGTGGTAACAGTTGCAACTGTTACATTGGGATTAATGATTCCCAGTGAAGGTGACTTTTGTTTGAATTCGGCAATGATGCCACTCTCATTTTCTTTTGAAAGCTGTTTGCGCAATGAAATTACGGGTGTGGAATAAGGAATACATTGGCGGACAAGCGTAAGAGAATTTCGGTTCTGGCGTTCTCTGACTTCTTTTCTTTTGTGGTTTATGATATCAGTGAGTATGGTATCCATCTTTTTAGCGTTGAGTTCGTTTGAGTGATTAAGTTGAGAGTGTTTATTTATTGAGTTCTACAAGTTTGTTAAAAGCCTCGAGTGCTTTTCCTGAAAATATTGATTCATGAATAGTTGCAACACATTCATCAAGGGTTTTATCAGGATGTAACACCTTTAATGCAAGACCTGCATTGATCTTCACCACATCATTTTGTGCCTGAGTTCCTTTCCCATACAGTATATTCATGAAGATGACTGCAGCTTCTTCGACAGTTTCACCGCCATAAAGCTGATCCGGATTCAATTGCGGCATTCCTACAGTTTCCGGAGTCAGTGATTGTTCACCATTTCTTGTGATCACACGGAATGCACTGGTGAGCGAGACTTCATCATAACCGTCATTGCTGTGGACTATTGAATAATTTACTTTTCCAAGCTCATAAGCATAACGGTATAGCCTTGCAAGTTCATTGTTGTATACTCCGACAAGTTGATTGGCCGGTCTTGAAGGGTTTACCATTGGTCCCAGCATATTGAAAAATGTCTTAACACCAAGCTGGCGACGGATTCCTGCAACCTCTTTCATTGCAGGATTAAAGAGTGGGGCATGAAGAAAGCAAATCCCTGCCCGATCGAGTTCTCTTTTTAATTTGTCCTGGTCTGTTGAGAATTTGTATCCAAAATATTCAAATATGTTTGAAGAGCCACAGTTTGATGAAACTCCATAGTTTCCATGCTTGGCAATTTTCTCTCCGGCACCTGCCAGTAAAAAGGAACTTACTGTTGAGATATTGAATGTGTTGTGACCATCGCCACCTGTTCCACAAACATCTATTGTATTGAATCCATCCAGATCAACAGGGATACACAGATTTAACATCGCGTCTCTGAATCCCATCAACTCATCAAGTGTGATGGGGCGCATCATAAAGATGGTCAGAAACGAAGCAATCTGGGTTCCATGAAATTGTCCCGAGGCAATATTGATAAGAATATTTTCAGCTTCAGAGCGGTTTAATGTTTGATATTGAAACAATCTGTTGAATATGGCTTTCATTGTGATGGATAATGTAATTGATTAAGAATAAATGTGTTTTGCGCTGAAAAAATTTAAGTTGTTAGCATAAAGTGCCACTAAAAACATCCGGATTTGCAAAATGATCATTATCAACTGAAGGAAACAGAGGCTGTAGGTTATTTTTTAAAGCTGACTTGTTCAACCAGTTCGACAATATTTTCTTTCCATTTTCCGTAAGAACAGATTCGGGATGAAACTGTAGTCCGCTCACATCATATTGTTTATGTGTAATTCCCATTACCATTCCATTCTCATCAGTAGCTGTAATCCGGAAACAGGAAGGCATTGTATCACTATCTACAACCCATGAATGATAACGTCCACCTTTAAATACTTTCGGTAATCCGTTAAACAAAGGGTCTGTAGGTTCTGTGACCAGGATATCGGTTGCCACACCATGATATATTTCATCAAGATTTGTAAGATGGCCACCAAAAACCTCACCTATAGCCTGCATGCCTAGACAGATTCCCAGTATGCTTTTAACAGGGGCCAGCTTTAAAATCAGCTCTTTTAGGATACCTGCTTCATCAGGGATTCCGGGTCCGGGTGAAAGTACAATCAGGTCAAAAGCTGAAGCCTGTTCAATTGTGATCTCATCATTCCGGGCGACGGTTACCCTTTCCCCGGTTAGTTCTTCAAGGTAATGCACCAGATTGTATGTAAATGAATCGTAATTATCAAGAACCAGTATTTTCATTTCAGTTATGTTTTGGATCAAAAGTTTTATTTTAAATCGTACTTGCCATTTTAAGCGCTGAACGTAAAGCGCCCAATTTGTTTTTTACTTCCTGTAGTTCGTTTTGTTCGACGCTTTGATCAACTATACCCGCCCCGGCCTGAAAGAAAAGGCGGTTATTTTTGCTCATGAATGATCTGATGGTGATGGCATGACTGAGACTGCCATCAAAACCAATCTTTCCGATGGCGCCTCCATAAAAGCTTCTCCGTGTAGGTTCATATCTGCTGATCAGTTCGATTGCCATTACTTTTGGAGCTCCCGAAAGCGTGCCGGCAGGAAAAGTATCAGCCAGAAGTTTAACAGGTGTAGCGCCATTGATCATGTCACCGGTAACAGTTGATACGAGATGTAGGACGTGTGAAAAATATTGAACTTCCTTATAAGCCGTAACGGAAACATTGCGCGCATGGCGGCTGAGATCATTCCGGGCCAGGTCTACCAACATCACATGTTCAGCAGATTCTTTCGGATCGGCAGAGAGTTTTTCAGCCAGTATCAGGTCCTGAGCATCATTGCCAGACCTGGGATATGTCCCTGCTATCGGACTGATGGTAGCTTTGTTATCGCGGATCAGGATCTGGTGTTCGGGCGAAGAACCAAAGATGCTGTAATCGCCATAATCGAAGAAGAACATCCATGGTGAAGGATTGATGTATCGAAGACTCCGGTAGACATTGAATTCATCACCTGTATAAGCTTGTGAAAATCTGCGTGAAAGTACAATCTGGAAGACATCGCCACGGCGGCAATGTGCTTTTCCTTTTTTCACCATCTCCATGTAGGCTTCATCATTCATGTTTGATTCTTCGTCACCATTCAATGCAAAAGGAAAAGTAGTCACACCGCTGCTGAGGAACATCCGTTCCAGCTTTTCCATCGAAGATTCTTCATCATCAAGCAGATTCTCGACAAGTGTGGCTTTATTCTGATGGTGGTTGATGACAATGATATATTTATAGAAATGATAGCGGATATCAGGTATAGACTGATCGTCGGGGGTATTGTTCAGTTTGATTTTATCAAACAGTGCTGCAGATTCAAATCCCAGGTAACCAAAGATACCGTTGAATGCCATCCCTTCATCGTTGACAGGGACGAGTGATTTGCCGAATTCACTCATCAGATTTGTAATCTGTTCCGGATTCTCGACAGCATATTCTTTTGTCTCATCCCCCGGAAGGTTCACATGAACAATGCCATTCTGCACGATAAAACCGGCAATGGGTTGAAGGCAGAGATAAGATAAACTGTGATCCCCACCATGGTAATCGCCGCTTTCGAGCAGAAGCGATCCCGGGAACCTGTCGCGTATTTTCAGATAAAGGGCTACCGGGGTAATGGTATCTGAAAGCAGTTGTTTTGTTTTTGTAGTGATGGTATTCATGTCGGCAATATTTTAAAGTTAAAACAAAAAAGGCCTCTCGTGGTACGAAAGGCCTTTTTTAAAGGGGGCATAGCTCGTTACTTCACGATTTTTTCGTAAAAATTAAGAGCCACCACCAATTATTTTGAATTAAACTGATCATTTTTTTGTTGTAATTGCTTTTGCAAAAATAATCAAGGATTTGATTCAAATGCAAGTTTTATGAAAATATTTTTTTCAGAGAATATTTATAAAAATATTGGAAACTATTTAAATTTAGTTTTTTCTTTTGCCCGTAGGGCATTAATGACAATAGAAAAGCAATTTCCCCTCTCATTTTGCCCGTAGGGTATTAACATTAAAAGTTGATCCCCTATGGGGAAAAGATGTATTATAAGGATTTCTCTATTGACATTTATGTCCTACGGACAATTTTAAACAGTTTCTTAAATAATATCAAATTGTCTTTTTCATTCCAATGAACATACGCTACATCTGCTTGTTTAGAGCTAAAATGTAATGCATAATGATACCAGACGGGCAAACAGCAAATCGATTAATAGAAGAAACAAGCCCATATCTGTTACAGCATGCGCATAATCCTGTAGATTGGCACCCATGGGGGAAAGAAGCCTTCGAACAGGCGAAATATGAAGATAAACCCCTGTTGATCAGTATAGGTTATTCGGCATGTCATTGGTGTCATGTAATGGAACGGGAGTCGTTTACTGATTCACATATCGCTTCAGTGATGAACGAGAACTTTATTTGTATTAAAGTTGATCGTGAAGAACGTCCTGATGTAGATCAGGTATATATGGATGCTGTCAGATTAATAAATGGTAAAGGTGGTTGGCCTTTGAATTGTTTTGCCACACCGGATGGTAAGCCATTCTGGGGAGGCACTTATTTTCCACCCGATCAATTGATTCAGGTGCTGGAACGTATTGCCTTTTTATGGAAGAACAAACAGGATGATGTAATAAGTCAGGCCGAATTGTTGTCTGAAGGAATTCAGGAACAGGAACTGAATGTTACCAGTAGTACAATCAGACGAAATGATAACACGGAAGATATCACAAAAACCTGGGAAGCTTTATTGACTAACCTCGACAGGTTCAAAGGAGGCTTGAAAGGTTTTCCAAAGTTTCCAATGCCGATCGTTTTTTCATATATGTTGCGTTATGCTGCTTATACAGGCAAACAGGAAAACATGGGCGCTCTCTGGAATACCTTGCGTCGCATGGCTTGTGGAGGTATCTATGACCAGCTGGGGGGTGGCTTTTCACGTTATTCGGTAGATGAAGAATGGAAAGTGCCACACTTTGAGAAAATGTTGTATGATAATGCACAATTGGCATTGCTCTATATAGAAGCATGGCAGTTTACAAAAGATCCATTGTTTCGACTGATTGCTGAAGAGACGCTCAACTTTGTCAAAAGAGAACTCACATCACCTGAGGGCGCATTCTATTCATCATTCGATGCAGATAGTGAAGGAAAAGAAGGTCATTTCTATTTATGGGATGAAGCTGAATTGAAAAAGCTGTTGGGTGAAGATGCTGATCTGATTATTCGTTATTATGGTATCGGGACATCAGGATTGTGGGAAAACGATCGTAGTATTTTATTGCGGCCGTTAGACGAGGAGAGTTTCCTCATTTCTGAAGGACTTGAGGCTTCGGAATTTGCTTTGAAACTAGCAAAGGCAAAAAAGATTCTTCTAGCATGCAGGACAATGCGTTTATTACCAAACCTGGATGACAAGGTTTTGACCTCATGGAATGCCCTGATGTTGAAAACTTTTGCCGAAGTTTCAATCGCATTTGATAATGAAGAATATCTGCAGATTGCTGAAAAAAACGCTCAGTTTATTTTAAATCAGATGATGGTAACCGATGGAAGCTTACTGCATTCCTGGAAAAATGGTAAAGCAAAGATCAATGGTTTTCTCGAAGATTATGCATATGCTATAGATGCATTTATCAGTTTGTATCAATCTACTTTTCATTTGCCTTATCTTTTGCAGGCACGCGATTGGGCACATTATGCAATGGACCATTTCTATGACCAGGAAAAGGGACTCTTTTTCTTTACTTCTGATGAGGATGCACCATTAGTTGCCAGACTTTTTGAATTGAATGACGGGGTTATGCCATCGCCAAATTCTGTCATGGCACGTTCATTGCTCAGACTGGCAGTCTATTTTGAAAAGGGAAGATACAGAGAGACAGCACAACGCGCTTTTGAAATAATGGGAGATCTGCCCATAAAATACAGTACAGCTTTTACCAACTGGTCCATACTTCGGCTTGAAATTGCAAAAGGACCTGTAAGTGCCGTCTTTGTTGGTCAGAACGCCTTAACCCTTCGCAGAAAGCTGGGACAATCTTTTCTCCCATTTGCTGTCATGGCAGCATATCATCCTGACCTCCCCCTTTCAGCATATCACAATCAGATTGAAAATGATAATGTTTTTGTCTGTACCGGCAACAACTGTTATCCCCCAACGGATTCAACAGAAGAAATAGAACAAATCATCAAAAGTGTCAATTGACGAAAAGAGAACTTTAGAATTTGATTAACGATGAAACCAAAAAAGAAATTTGACGCTGTAAAATCGATGAGGGAAATCAGGGAGAAATTAAGTGAAAAGTATTGGAAGCATCCCGAAATTTTGAAGCAGGATATGGAGGCAATACGTAAAAAGTATAACATCAAAGTTCCCCCACCAAAAGCTGATTAATTCATCAATCAACACTTGAGCTATATTTTAAAAATGAAATAGCCATTTAGTGAAATCGTCATTCCAGCACCCCTTTTTTTCAAAAATCAATAAGGCAACTGTTTTCGAAAAATAGAGATAACTGACTTTTTTTCAAATCCAAATTTTAACACTGAATTGAAAATAAAAGGATCATTTTTCGGGTATTTTTTGAATATTCTCGGAACACTTAGGGATCACTTGTAAACCATCGGTAAACCATTGGTAAATGACTCTCAACTGTCTCGCACGTGCTTCGCACCTATTTCGCAGGTGTCTCGCAGGTATCTCGCACATATTAGAGCGAGACATGTGCGAGACATGTGCGAGACACCTGCGAGACACGTGCGAGACGCCTACAAGTGACTTACCCCTCAATTACCCCTGGTTTACCAGTGATCCCTAAGTGTTTCGAGAATATTCAAAAAATGGTCAAAGAATATTTGAAAAATGGTCAAAAAATGGTCAAAAAATTTTAGGTTCAGATTTGTCTCAGATTTTTTTTAATGCCCTTTTAGGTTCGATTTTTCACTTTGTTGTTTTTTGAACAAAATAATGGCCTGTTTTTTTTCTAATTGTCGCGATTTGTCCCCGATTGGTATTGTATGTCAATTCTTTTGTTTGGCAGAATAAAAAATATGAAATAATGATGCTTGAAGAGGGTTCATTTTATACCTTTGTCTGGACAATTCATCATCTATGTTTCGAAAAATATTCTCGGTTATAAAAAATAAATTCTTCATCACGTTGGTGTTATTCGGTGTGTGGATGATATTTTTTGATAAAAATAATGTGATTAACCAGATTGAGCTGAGAAAGAACCTGCGGCAGTATCAAAAGGAGAAACAGTATTATCAGCAACAGATTACTGCTGATAGTGAGGCTACGTATGATTTGATGTCGGATTCAACCCACCTTGAGAAGTTTGCAAGAGAGCGTTATTTCATGAAAAAGGACAGTGAAGATGTTTTTTTGATGATCAAAAAAGAGAAAGAGAAGAAGAAATAGAAGTTTGATAAGTGGTTTTATTTCAATGTTTTGAATAGTTGAATAAAACTTTCACCCCTTCGGGGTTCAGGGTAATTGTCGTTTGTTGCTATAATACTGTCATGCCTTCGGCATTTTTAAAAAAGAAATCAATATTAACTATAATCATGTCATGCCTTCGGCACTGAAAATAAGAAATCAATATAAGCTACAATCATGACATGCCTTCGGCATTATATTAGAACTATGTCAATATTATAACGGAATTATGTCAAAATTAGACCGGATCTACGTCTATAATAATCCGGACTTGTTTGAATTCGGGATGGAGGAGAAAGGTATAGCATTGTTGGCGGAGCGCCTCTTTCATTTGACTTAATTCAGGACTGCGTTCAAATTTTAACAGGATGTTTTTCAGGTAATAATTCCGGACCCTGCTTACAGATGGATACTCCGGTCCCAAGACACGTTTACCGAAACTTTGTCTAAGTGTGACTGCAAATTCATTGGCAGCCTTGTTTAAAGTCTCTTCATTTTTATGTTGAAGCGTGAGTTTGACGAGCCGATAAAACGGAGGGTATTTGAAATTACGCCTTTCCAGAATCTGGCTGTTGTACATGGCTTCATAATCGTTTGCCATCACATACTGAATCACACTGTGTTCGGGATTGTAGGTTTGAATGACAACTTTTCCGCGTTTGTTTCTGCGACCGGCCCTGCCACTGACCTGTGCAATCTGCTGATAACTTCTCTCGAAAGATCTGAAATCGGGATAGCTGATCATGTTGTCGGCATTCAATATTCCCACCAGACTGACATTATCAAAGTCGAGTCCTTTTGTAACCATCTGGGTTCCCACTAAAACATCAATTTTTTTTTCTTCGAAGTCGGCAATGATTTTCTGATAGGCAGTCTTGCTGCGGGTTGTATCCAGATCCATGCGTTCAATATGAATGCCCGGAAGCATCAACTGAAGCTCCTCTTCCACTTTTTCTGTTCCAAAGCCTTTCATTTTTAATGAAGTGTTGTTGCAGGACGGACACTTTTCAGGAACTCTGGTCGTGAAGCCACAATAGTGACAACGAAGATGATTCTCTTTTTTATGATAAATCAGCGTGACGTCGCAGTTCACACATTGTGGCAT